>MDTB01122045.1_pt1 | contig 10084 bp, 8 predicted proteins | sample 811161 | NCBI WGS metagenome assembly MDTB01 (sample SAMN05326650, study PRJNA326480) | marine metagenome | isolation source: seawater | place: Mediterranean Sea | collected 2009
AGCATGCCAGGTCACAACTGCCTCAAACCCCTTGGGATCATCAGGATTCGGTGAGCCTCCATAAAGGCCAATCCCTGGCCTAACCAGATCATAATGGTACGACGCACCGAGCAATATGCCAGCCGTATTGGCAAGTGAGCTTGGTGGGCACACCGTACCGAGGTTTGATCTGATCATCTCAAATAGGGCGCGTTGCTGCTCGCTATCAGGACGTCCAGGCTCATCAGCCGATGCCAAATGACTCATCAACAGCGACGGCTGACATTGCGATACCACCTCGATCAACTGATCGTGCTGGTATTCAGGAATACCCAGTCGGCGCATCCCGGTATCAACATGTAATGCTGGCTTTAAGGCAGCGAGCGCCGGATCGAGTGCATCACCCAGCGTATTGATGACCGGTCGAATGTGAGACGCTGATGCAATTTCAAACTCTTGTTCAGTCAACCCGTGAAACACGTAAATAACGGCATCAGGTACTAACTGTCTGAGAGCTATCGCCTCGTCCAGATATGCGACAAAGAAAGTTCGACAGCCTGCTTCCCACAGTACGGGTGCGGCGAAGTCGATGCCAACACCATAGGCATTCGCTTTAATCGATGCGGCACATTCTGCCGTACCCGAAAACCAAGACAGGCGCTGGTAGTTTGCCGCCAACGCCTGTTTCGAAAGTATCAGCCGAGGCTTTCGGCTCATCAATTACTCGCCTTTGAGCGCTTTAAAAATTTCGTCTCGAATTTCCTCAACCTGGCCCACACCTTGAATACGATTCATGGATGGTGCACCAGCTGGATCCGTTTTTACCCAAGAGGTGTAGAAATGAATCAATGGTTCTGTTTGCTCGTGGTAAACCGATAATCGATCACGAACAACACTTTCTTGATCGTCATCACGTTGAATCAGGGGCTCACCAGTCTCATCGTCAAATCCATCCTTCTTCGGTGGATTGTAGATGATGTGGTAAGTCCGGCCCGACGTTAGGTGAACGCGACGTCCTGCCATCCGCTCAATAATTTCCTCATCATCAACGGCTACTTCAACCACCTGATCGATATCCACGCCTGAGTCGCGTAGCGCTTCAGCTTGCGGAATGGTGCGTGGGAATCCATCGAACAAACAACCATTTGCGCAATCAGGCTGCTTCAAACGCTCTTTCACAAGCCCAATCATGATGTCATCCGACACCAATCGCCCAGCATCCATGACTTCTTTCGCAGCAAGCCCAAGTGGGGTTTCAGCTTTAACTGCTGCTCGTAACATATCACCGGTTGAAATTTGAGGAATACCAAACTCTTTACAGATGTATTGAGCCTGAGTTCCTTTACCTGCGCCAGGCGCGCCTAACAGAATGACTCGCATGTGCCATCGCACTCCTTATTGGAATAATGCAGAACCCTATCCGGATTTCACGTGTTTGTGCAAGTTATCTAATGGTGCATCTAGCCAGTATTTCGCATACCCGCAGCGATGCCTGCAATAGAAGCCATTAAAGCACGCTCAACCAATGGCTGCTGTGGACTTTCGCGATCGCGACGCAACAACTCTGCCTGTACAACATGCAACGGTTCCATGTAGGGATGGCGAACAGCGAGAGAGCGAGCAATTGCTGGTTCACGCTCTAATAATTCGGTGACTTGTTTGATCTCAGAGATGTTCTCGATCGCTGATTGCAGTCGAACTCGCGTGAGCTGACCAAGCGCATGCTCTTCGCCCAACAGCACACCCTCATAATGCGCAGCAATATCAGGATCCGATTTCGCTAAGACCATTTCGAGCATATCAATATAAACTTTGAAGAACGTCCACTCTGAATACATGGTTCGTAATAGATCCCCGCTCCCGTGACGAAGAGCGTCTGATAAAGCTTCATCCGATCCAAGCCAGGCTGGCAACATCAATCGAATCTGCGTCCATGCGAAAATCCAGGGAATGGCCCGCAAGCTCTCAATTCCACCATCGACTTTCCGCTTTGCCGGTCGCGAACCAACCGGGAGTTTGCCGAGTGCACCCTCAGGGGTTACCGCTCGAAAGTAGGCAACAAAATCGGGATGATGGTTGACGAGGGCGCGATACGATTTCACAGAATCACGGGCTAGCGCGTCCATTAAATCGACAAACTCAGGTTTAGGCCTATCGACTGGACTCAATGTTGCTTGCATCACCGACTGCACGTAGGCGGTCAGTGTCTGTACTGCCAGGTCGGGCAAGCCAAATTTCCAACGAACCATTTCACCCTGTTCAATCACACGAATCGCGTTATCGACAGATCCTGGTGGCTGAGCCAGGATCGCACGGTGCGCAGGTCATCCGCCACGGCCAGCAGTTCCACCCCGGCCATGAAACAAGATCAGCTTGACTCCGAATTGATTCGCCACTTTCGATAACTTATCCTACGCACAATACTGCGCCCAGGCCGCCGCCAGTGTCCCAGCATCCTTTGAGGAATCTGAATATCCAATCATGACGTGTTGAACACCACCGATTGCGGCGATGTAGCTTGCATCCGATAGTAACGAGGTGAGCACAGCCGGTGCGCGTTCTAAATCGTCAAGAGTCTCGAATAATGGCGCGACGGGAAGGGGTTGAGTGACCCCGTACGCCTTTTGTAACAGCATCACCGCAAGGATGTCAGATGGCTGACGGGCCATAGAAATGACATAACTGCCTAGACTCGCCGGATCTGCACCCGCGATCACTTTGCAGGTCTTCAAAACCTCAGCGACATCGTCCGATGGCTTGAATTCATAAGACATCAATGGCCTTGGGTTGGCCAACTCATGTCTCAAAAAATCACAGCGTTTGGACTCATCCCAGCCAAGATAATCACCAAGTCCTAAAAAAGCGGCAATTTCTGCAATTGCCTGGGCGTGTCGACTGGATTCCTGACGGATGTCGAGCGTGACTAAATCGATTCCAAACGTTGAAATACGTCGTAGCGTATCGAGCAGCTAACCATCTGCGATCTCGCCCATGCCGCATGCATGTAATGATTCCCACATCACGAGCATTGGATCAAATAAGTCACCCGTCTCGCGTATGCGACTTGGTCGCTCCATGCTGTCGCCTCGCAATCTCGCCTCCAACTCCTTTCGTAGGATGATCAGCTCATCTCTTAGCTCTTTGAGTACTCGCCGATATGGCTCAACCTCGTTATCACCGGCGATCGACCGGAGATCATCAGATGCTTCCGACATCGAAAGATCCTGAATCAATTCTGTTAAGTCACGGCTATACAGGTCCGCCGCAGCCCATCGTGCAAGTAACAATACCTCCTGTGTCACGGTATGAGTGACCATTGGATTACCGTCACGATCTCCACCCATCCACGAACACAAGCGGACTGGCGCAACCCATGGTGGAAGCTCCCCTCCGATCACTTGTGCAACCTGTGTACTGAGTTCACGCAAGAAATCAGGAACAGCGATCCAGAGTGAATTTTCGATCATCGCTAAGCCCCACTTGGCCTCATCGATCGGTGACGGTCTCGTCGCTCGCATCTCATTGGTGTGCCAGTATTCACTGATCAAACGCTTCAGTCGACGTTTGATATGCGCATCGCGACGCGGGGATAGCGTACCTCCGTCAAACTCGGATAAGCACTCTTCAATTTTCTCGTATTTTTGAATCAGGGTCCGCCGCATCGACTCAGTCGGATGCGCGGTCAAGACGAGATCGATCTGCATCTCAGCAAGCATCTCAACGATTGTCTCTGGGCTATTGGTCTGCAAGATCGACTGAAATAAATTGGGAAGCGCCGTCTCATCAAGATACGGGTCACTGTCCTCAAAATCTCCGCGCGTCTTACGAACCCGATGATGTTGTTCTGCGATGTTGGCTAGGTTCAAAAACTGAGTGAAGGCTCGGGCAACCGAAACCAATTCGTCATCGTTGAGTTGACGCACTTGGTCGATTAAGGATGCGCGCGCACCATCATCGCCTTGATGCACCGATTTGGAGAGCCCTCTGAGCCCCTCAATTCGCTCGAGAAATGCCGACCCCTAGTCGGATACCATGATTTGACCAAGTTGCTCGCCTAATAAGCGCACGTTCTCGCGCAACGATGGATGCAGTTCCATATTCATTCAATCCTTCGGATCACTCCAGACTCAAAGAGCTTTAGCCTGATCCCATAGTCCATTTTTTTCGTTGTCAGTTGCGATCGCTAAGTCGATCCCTTGCGCTTTCGCCAATCGATTCACTGTCTCGATTCGGGATTCAAATTTTTGTATTGCAAGTCGAAGCGCTTGCTCGCTGTCAAGTCCAAGATGCCTTCCCAAACTCACGATTGTAAAGAGCAAATCACCATACTCTTCTCGGATGGCCGCTGAATTCTCATCGGCTCGGGCAGTCTGTAACTCAACCAACTCTTCATCAATTTTTTCGAACACGCCAGCAATCGAAGACCAATCGAAGCCGACCTTCAAGGCTCGCTTTTGAATTTTTTGAGCCCGAGATAAAGCGGGTAGTCCAAGCGGAACATCATCAAACAATTCAAGCTGGCCACGGCTCGCACGTTCTTCTGCTTTTTTTGCTTCCCATGTCTGTTTGATTGACTGGACCGACGCAGCCTGGCTATCACCGAAACTCTGGAATGTTGCATCTGGAAATACGTGCGGATGACGAGTCAGCAACTTAGATACAATTGCATCGATGACATCATCCAAGCTAAAGCGGCCATCCTCTTCTGCGAGACGCGCATAGAAAACCACCTGGAATAAGAGATCCCCAAGCTCTGCGCATAGTTCGTCAAACATGCCACGCTCTATCACATCGCCAACCTCGTAGGCTTCTTCAAGCGTAAACGGAACAATGCTGCGATAAGTCTGACTTCGATCCCAAGGACAGCCATGCTCTTGATCACGCAGACACGCCATGAGTCGCACTAAATCAGCCAACTGATAACTCATGCCGACCGGATTCGTTTTGCTGTCATGACATTGTGGATACGCTGCACTCGGTCAAGAACCTGTGACAGTTGAGATAAGCTATCCACCTCAATCGACAGTTGCAATCGCGCAGTATTCGCTGACGTATCAGTCATTGTTTGCATGCCAGTGACGTTAACCTGTTCGTTCGCAAGAACCGAAGTGACATCTCTTAACAAACCCTGACGGTCATATGCGCTAATCTCGATATCCACGGGGTAGGTTTCGACCTGGTTCTCACCCCAAGATACCTCAATGATGCGCTCTGGTGACTCATCACCGAGACTCAACAAATTAGAGCAGTCGTCGCGATGAATACTCACACCGCGGGTTTTGGTGATGTAACCGACGATGGGGTCACCTGGCACTGGATGACAGCAGGTTGCGATCTGCGTCAATAACTTGCCGACGCCGCGAATTTGAATTCCGTCAGTTCGTGCTTTAGGGGAAGCCTGACGTGGCTCAAGATCCAGTTCCCGCTGGGTTGATCCGGAGAGACGACTGACTGCGCCCACAACCTGTGAGACTCTGACATCGCCGGCGCCGACAGCTGCATATAAGTCGTCACTCGATTGCAAATTCAGCATTTCCGAAACGATCTGTAAATCAAACGAACCAAGCGCAAGTCGTTTAATTTCTGAGTCAATTAACTGCTTCCCAGCAGACACATTTTGCTCACGATCCAGTTGCTTGAACCAGGCTTGAACCTTGGCTCGTGCACGGGAGGTTTTTAAATAGCCGAGGCTTTGATTGAGCCAATCCCGACTGGGTCTCGCTTCACTCTGACGCAAGATATCAACCTGATCACCCACTCTAAGTGGGTAAGTCAATGGAACAATCTTGCGATTCACTTTTGCGCCACGACATGAATGGCCAATTTCGGTGTGCACTTTATAGGCAAAATCAAGTGGGGTAGATCCAGACGGGAGGTCGACGACGTGGCCATCGCGAGTGAATACGTAAATCCGGTCCTCGAGAACGTCTTGCCGAAGCGCATCGGACAGTTCCCGAAGATCGCCTACCTCATCATGCCAGTCGAGCACCTGCCGTAACCATGCAATTTTCTCTTCATAGGCCTCGCCACTGATATCAGTGTCGGTGCCTTTATATTTGTAATGCGCGCAAACACCATATTCTGCTTCGTCGTGCATTTGCTGTGTACGGATCTGTACCTCAACAACCTTTCCTTGAGGCCCGATCACCGCAGTATGAAGCGAGCGATAACCGTTGGGTTTTGGTGATGCGATGTAGTCATCGAACTCATGAGGGATACTTTTGTATGCGCCATGCACTAAACCCAGCGCGGCATAACAATCACGAACGGAATCCACAAGAATTCGAATCGCTCGGACGTCGTAAATTTGCGAGAAATCAACTTGCTTTCGTTGCATCTTTCGCCAAATTGAAAAAATATGTTTTGCACGCCAAGTGAGATCTGCATGAATCTGCTGGGACACTAAGGTGTCCTGAATCGAATCGACCAATTCTTGAATATATCGTTCTCGGTCTTCGCGACGTTCAGCAAGCGCCTTGGCAATCTGTTGATACGCAAATTCTTCCAGATATCGAAATGAGAGATCTTCCAGCTCCCATTTTAGGTGTCCAATCCCGAGACGATGAGCAAGCGGCGCATAGACTTCGGACACTTCCCGTGCAACCTTGATCCGGCGTGAGTTGTCTGCCGATTTAACTGCACGAATCGCGGCCGTACGTTCAGCAAGTTTGATCATTGCCACCCGGACATCATCGATCACAGCAACCAACATCCGTCGAACTGCATCGGCCTGATTCTCTGCCGCTCCGAGGAATTGTTTTGGCGTGTCTTGGCGCGTCTGGCTGATGATCGCCATCTGCTGCACACCTTCGATCAATTTGGCAACTGTTTTACCAAAGTCCTGACGTACGTCACGCAACTGCAGACGGCCAATCCGGACAGATCGGTACAGTAATGCAGCAACCAGCGCATCTTCATCAATCGGCATGGTTGACAAGATATCGGCCATCTCAAGACCAAACCGGTGCGCATCAGGCCCCTTCCAATCTTTGGCCGTTACGTCTTGGGTCTCCAGTGCTTCGATCAACTCGATCGCTTTCTGAAGTTTTTTTGTTGAATCAAGATGTGCTTCACGCGCAAATCGCTCACCCCAATTTTCCAATGAAAGATCGGAGTCGAGCTGAATCGGATGAAGTTCTCGCGCCTTAACCACTCGACGCTCGCTTCACAAACAGCGCCATGGATTCAACGTGCGCAGTATTTGGAAACATATCCATGATCCCAAGATGCGTCATTGAAAAGCCACGATCGATCAATATTCGTGCATCTCTCGCAAGCGTCGCCGGATTACATGACACATAAAGAACACGCGCGATATTTTTCAGCGGTAATACTTCAAGCACTTCTTTCGCACCTGAGCGTGGCGGATCGACAATCAGCGTCTCCCATAATTCCTGAGAAAACGGCTGCTCTGCAATTGGCTGGGTCAAATCAAAAGCAACCGCTGATACATTATCTAGCGCGTTATGGCGCGCATTATGCAGAACCCGCTCGACCATCGTCTTTGAGACCTCAACCCCGACCACTGAGGCACACCGTGTTGCGACTGCAAGCGTAAAATTACCGAGACCGCAAAACAGGTCCAACACTCGTTCGGTTCCCTTGAGTTCGAGAAGATCGATGGCCTGCACGACCATTTTGCGGTTCATCGCCGCGTTGACTTGCGTGAAATCTGTCATTGCAAATTGATATTCAAGACCGTATTCACCAATGCGGTACGCGAGCCGTTCTGGTCCTGTGGAGGGCCAAAGTCGGGTAATTGTATCAGGGCCCTTGGGTTGCAAATAGACATGCCACCCGGTCCGCTGACCAAGTGTCGATAGGGTGATTAAGTCAGCTTCACACAGTGCTTCGAGATGTCGAATAACAATGGCTAAGGTGTCATCACCTGCGGCAACCTCCACCTGTGGAATACGATCAGGTTGAGAGAGTGAGGCCATCGTTGATTCCAATAAGCCGAGAGATTGACCAATCCGCTGATCCAACACAGGACAGCCGTCAATATCTGCGATGAAATTCGAGCCTTTCTCCCGAAAGCCAATTAATATGCGATTTTTTGCATGTACCCAACGGACACCCAGCCGCGCGCGCCGGCGATAGCCGAGTGTTGGCCCTTGCAGTGTCGGGAGTTTTTTGACGCGATCGAGAGGGACACCTTCACGTGTCATTAACTCATCCAGCGTTTTCGATTTGTGAACGAGCTGCGCTGCATGAGGAATATGCTGAAGTGAGCAACCACCACAAACCTCAGCATGTCGACATGCTGGCTGACCGCGTTCTGGCGATGGCACCAAGACCGCTTTCGCGATTCCTTCGGCAGTTCGCGATGATTTCTGAGTAACTCGAACGGTGACAAGTTCCCCGGGCAGCGCACCATCCACAAAAAGCATCCGCTCACCCCACTGCGCCAGACCGCGGCCTTCGTGGGAGAGCTTATCGATTCGAATCGGAAAGTCGGGTGTTTGTTTACGACGTGGAGCGCGTTTTCGTGTGCGTTGATTCATCGCGGGAAGAGGTCCGTCGACAGATAGCGGTCACCACGATCACAAATGATACAAACCACTACCCCGCGAGGCAGTTCACGCGCGACCCGTAAGGCGCCAGATACCGCCCCGCCGGCGCTGACACCACAAAAGATGCCTTCTTCGACAGCAAGCTGTCTGGCCATCTCTTCCGCTTTATGCTGATCGATGTCCAAGGTGACATCAACGCGTGATGGATCGAAGATTTCTGGACGGTACTCAATCGGCCAACGACGAATCCCAGCGATCTTTGAACCGTCACTCGGTTGGAGACCAACGATCGTCACGTCGGGATTTTGTTCTTTCAAATATCGGGAGACACCCATGATGGTCCCTGTCGTTCCCATCGCACTGACAAAGTGAGTGACACTACCATTGGTATCCTTCCAAATTTCGGGACCCGTCGTCTCGTAGTGCGCACGAGGACAGTCCGGGTTTGCGAACTGATTCAAGACACGTCCTTCCCCATCAGCTTCCATTTGCAACGCCAGGTCTCGGGCGCCCTCCATCCCTTTGTTTTCAGAAACAAGAATGAGTTCCGCGCCATAGGCAGTCATCGCGCGCTTTCGTTCATCAGAGAGGTTATCCGGCATGATCAAGGTCATTCGATAACCAAGAATGGCACCGACCATTGCAAGCGCGATTCCGGTATTACCACTGGTTGCTTCAATCAAGCGATCACCAGGCTGAATCTCACCGCGCTCCTGTGCGCCTTGAATCATGTAAAACGCTGGTCGGTCTTTGACCGAGCCCGCGGGGTTGTCACCCTCCATTTTGCAAAGCACAGTCACCTCGGGGGGAAGACCCGCATTGAGACGTTGAAGCCGCACAAGGGGGGTATGGCCGAGTGTTGATTCAATGGTTGGATAATGCACGTGGACCTCCTGTGGCGCGATAGAATACCGCACTCAGCCGGCGAAGGCTTCAAGGATTAGTCGAATGCAAGAGGCTGCCGGAAGTACCGCTCGTAATGTCCCTCGGAAACCGCAAAATATTCAGAGTTCATCGCATTCCATATCTCCCCACAAGACAAGCCTGCTACCTCAGGGTTTTTCGATAAGCCGAGGTCCGCCAAACGCGCAAATTGACCACGCGTCTGCCGAAATAGATCATAGGCCCAGCATTCTGGAGGTTGATCCTTCCGATATCGCAAACTATGACTGTCGAGCGCGTCTTGCAGTCGCTGCACATCAGCCACCAGCAAATACCGACTCACCACGCCCAACATTAACTGCGTCAACCGCGAGAGCACTGCAGACTTTTGCTGATCGTCATAACGATTCCAATTCACGATTTCATGGGCGAAGCGCTTACAGCCTCGGCAGACAGAATCGCCATAAGTTGTCGAACAAAGCCCGACGCAAGGAGTCGGTACGCGCGTTTGCATCATAACGATTGGCCTTTGATTAAGTGATGTGTTTAAGAGTTAGGACTTTGTAAAAAAAAACAATCGTGCGCTGCGCAAATTTATTTTATGACTAAAAATTATAATTTAGTCATATTACGATCATTTTTCTAAAATTAGTTGATTTTATGACATCCGAGACTCCACAATCGTGGTCTACATGATAAGGAGGGCACAC
>MDTB01145543.1_pt1 | contig 10084 bp, 12 predicted proteins | sample 811161 | NCBI WGS metagenome assembly MDTB01 (sample SAMN05326650, study PRJNA326480) | marine metagenome | isolation source: seawater | place: Mediterranean Sea | collected 2009
ACGATCGCTATATTGTCTTGCCGGCATTTCCTATGTGGCGAACAGAACCTTTCCGTTATTTGGAGTCTGGTGCGCGTGCAGTAAAAACCGGTTTTGAGTACACGAGTGATAGCAATACAGACTGGCTTAGTGCCTCTGAAATATCCAGCGAGCTAATGAAAAATGCTTTCTAGTGAAAACTCAAATGAATAAACCGACTCATGATGAGGCGTCCTATTCGGACTGGAGTGTTTATCGTGATAATGCGCCAATAGCTCTATATCCCACGGAATCCATCTTTCGAAAATATTTGAAAACATTTTGATTGAAAGAACCGTTGAAGATTTTTTTGCCGGCACTAACGATTACTCTCTTATAACAGCAACAGGGCCAATTACTTAATACCGTGTTAAAATCAAATCGTATTTTAAATTATGGAAGTCAATCGATCGATCAGGCGGATATAGATGCGGTAACCCAGGTTCTTATGTCTGATCAAATAACCGGGGGACCGGCGGTTGACGGATTTGAGGAACGGCTTGCCAAAACTACTGGTTCCTGTTTCGCACTAAGCTGTTCTAGTGGAACAGCTGGTTTACATCTATGTGCCGCTGCAATGGAAATCGGTATAGGTGATTGGGTAGTGGTGCCAACGGTAACTTTTCTCGCAACCGCTAACGCCGTACGCATGACTGGAGCAGAGGTGGTGTTTTCTGACGTAGACCCCAATACCGGCCTAATGAACGTGGATCACCTTCAAAATGCTATTGATAGGGCGAAGGGACCCGTGAAAGCAGTGTTTCCTGTGCACCTTGCAGGCCAAACTGCAGACTCGGATGGTATTTATAGACTAGCAAAAAGCTATGACATGGCTGTCATTGAAGACGCTTGCCATGCTTTGGGTGCTTCTTATAAATCGGGCGAAGAGATTTACCAGGTTGGGCAGTGTGAGCATAGTGACATGGCAGTATTCTCTTTCCATCCTGTCAAAACGGTTACCATGGGAGAAGGGGGCGCGATCACTACAAATGATAATGCGCTCCGAAAAAAAGTTTCTCGTCTCAGAAGTCATGGTGTTGTCAGAGATAGCGATGATTTTACTTTTTTCGCGAAGGGTTTTGCCGCAAGTGGGGAACCTAACCCCTGGTATTACGAAATGTCGGAAATCGGTTTTAACTATAGGGCGAGTGCAATTCACTGCGCGCTGGGGAATAGTCAACTTGGAAAGCTTGGTAAGTTTGTAAATCAGCGACGTTTACTGGTTGAATATTATGACAAGCGTTTAGCGGAGCTCAATTCAGATTGGATTAGGCCATTAAAGCGTTGCTCGGATAATTATCCCGCATGGCATCTATGCGTTGTCTTGATAGATTTCGAAAAATTCAATTTAGACCGAGCTACTGTCATGATGCTTTTGCAGGAAGAAAAAGTTGGCTCCCAAGTCCATTACATACCCGTTCACGGTCAACCGTATTATTTAAACCGTTACGGTTCTTTAGAACTACCAGGTGCAGAAGAATACTATCGGAGGTGCCTATCCCTTCCCTTACATCCAGGAATGACGGAAGAAGATGTGGATACGGTTGTTGAAAAACTGTGTGATATATTGCGGTTATGATACGAGAAAACTCACCTTTGTTGCCAGATGTCTCGTTACCGGACTGGTATCCACGTCTCCCAGAGGGGTTCCGTGTTTTAATTACAGGTGCTTCTGGGGGACTTGGTCAGGCGTTGGTTAAAATGATCAAGGCATCCGATGAGAACTGCCTTATAGGATATCATTATGCATCAGCAAAACCTAGTTTTTTGGATAGCAATGTGATCCCGTTAGGCCAGATGTTTGAAACAGAGTCAGATTGTATTTCAGTAGTTAATAACTTCGCTGAAAAAGCGGGTGGTATCGATGGTTTAGTTCTCTTATCTGGTGGTATTAGTTATAGCGGGCACTGGATGGACATGCCGGCTGAGGATTGGGAAAGGGATATTAATGTTAATCTCAATCAACCGTTTTACCTCGCAAGGGCCGCTATGAGGGTAATGAGCCATTCTGGCGGAGGTAGAATCGTTTTGAATGGTACGGAATCAGCACTACACGGTGGTAGTTCAGAGTCATTACCCTACGCGATTGCAAAACGCGGTACAGAGTGTCTGGTTCAGGGGTTAGCTCGTGAAGGTGCCAAAGATAATATTTTGGTTAATGGAATTCGGTTCGGATACATTGCCAGCGGTTTCCACGAGAGATGGCATAACAGATCAAAATCTGAAATGCGAAAGAGGGCTGAATTAGTCCCATTAAAACGGCCGGGTCATCCCGATGAAGCGTCTGCTATGATAATGTATTTATTATCGGGATGGGCTAATTTTCTGACAGGGCAGATATTCCCTGTGACGGGTGGAGATTGGCTTTAAGCTCAATTCATCAAATTTTAGTTATCTTACGAGGCCAGTCCGTTGAGGATAGAGCAAACTTTTGTCGCCATTGGGCAACGGCTATTCAAACATTAGGCCTATGCCACCAGGTTAACGTATCACCAACGAGAGCGTTAATATGTTGGCTAGCTTCCAGCTGGTCATCCAACAATGTCCAATTCGGATGATATACATGAAAATGGTGCCCACAATTATTGGCAGTGGATTAAATTTGGTGACGGAAGGTGCACAGATCATGCCTCTAAGGACATTCGTGGAGGACTCCTCGGACGAGGCCAGGCAATCGAAATGGTGAAAAAATATGATGCTGCCTACCCTAGCTATATCTATCGATGGTAGGAATATATTCGTATGAACAAAGAACAGTTTGACGCTATTCGCGATACATTCCGTGACCCTAGGGCCTGGAGAAAAGAAAACGGTGAATGGATAAAAGACGATCTTTGGTAAAATCGGGAGTTCGTTAAAGGACAGACAGATTAATGAAGAATACTCAAGGCCTACATTAATGCGAGCTAGACCTCGTACTGTCGTAATTGTGCAAGCTCGGATCGGCTCAGTTCGATTGCCTGGTAAGACAATGCTAGATTTGTCAGGGCGAACTCTAATCGAAAGGGTTTTAGAGAGATGCCGAGGTATCGACGGAATAGATGAGATTTGCTGCGCAATTCCAGATACAGTTGAAAATGACCCTTTAGCAGAAAAAGTTCGGCGTTGTGGTGTCCGATTATTTCGGGGGTCCGAATCAGATGTTCTCGACCGCTACTATCACGCCGCTCTGGAAAGTAAGGCAGAAATAATTTTGCGAGTAACGGGGGACTGCCCCTTGCTAGATCCTTACATGTGTGCCGAAGTCTTGAATCTCTGTATAGAGAGAAACGCAACATATTCAACGAATTGTATGCCCGCTGTATGGCCGCATGGACTAGACTGCGAGGCTTTTCCATTCATGTGGCTCGAGAAGGCGGCAAGCGAGGCAATTGATCCGGTGCACAGAGAGCATGTATCACCCTATATCCGATTTCATAAATTAAGGCGGGTTGCAGTACTTCAGGGGCCTAACCAGGACTTATCTTTTCACCGCTGGACTGTTGATACGATAGAGGACTTAGCATTTATGAGGGCCTTGCTACCTCTGGTATCTGAAGGACCAAACCTTTGGCATCATGAGCATATACTCGGTATCTTGAAGGAAAGGCCAGATATTATTGATATTAACCGCGGTATTGGAAAGAAAAACTGGGCTGATATAGAGAAGTAATTCGATGTAAAATGCTTACGCCATTTAAACCGGGCTGGGCTTGCTGAAGCCCGTCTCAGAGACAGCGAAGCCAGTTTATTAACTTCTGAAGTCTTTGAAGTTATTCGGAGGATTGAAAGAAGAGTATTGGCTACCTAATTGTGGTAAAATCAGTGATTTGACGCCCCCCGAGCTCTTTACAGATGTTACTACCATTTTTCCAATTTGTACGATGGGCGACTAAAATACACTCGATATCAAATTGATCGCAAACTCGAAAATCTTCCTCCGAATCACCAAAAAATAAACTGCTATGTGAGGACATGCCCGTACTTTTAAATAAATCTCTCATAATTTCTGTTTTGGTTGCAGGACTTCCAAATATGGTTTCAAAATAACCATTGAGTCCATGTGCGCTCAGAATTTGATGAAGTTCAACTTCGTCGGCTCCTGAAATAACGAAGCACCTTTTTTGTTGGTTTGATAAGTAGATGAGGATTTCTTCAATGCCTGGGACCAATGGGCATTCGGTCAACCGATCAAATACATAAGTTTGGAAATGGTTTAAAACACTTTCCAATTCTTGCTCGAATGCTTTGTTTCCAAGTATCTTACTAAAGAAATACTCAAATTTTACATAGCGTGATATTCCTCCATTCTGATGATGAAAGTCCATCAATTCGTCAACAGCATCTGTTGGGTAACCCGTTAAGCTATAACGAAAAGCCTCAGATTTGATGGAATTGGAATCTAGGATGACCCCATCGCAATCAAATATTAAAAAGTCATAGATCTGGAGAGATTTTCGACTTAGACCGTCAACTTTTGAGAGGCCCACATTAGGGCGATGGAGATATTCAAGGGGCGATTTCATAATTTTTTACACACTAATATACGGTGGGAGATTTAGCCTCATTTGATGACTATAGAAGTTAGAGAAAGTTCTGTGTTGATCAAAGAGCAAATTAGGTAAATTACCGTTATAAATTTAATATTTTTTCAAATAAAAGATTTGTTTGCCCAAACCAAGTCGGGACAAGATCTGATCAAGGCATGTAAGGAAGAGCAAAAGAACGTGAGTTTTACCTCTCTCGGTCTACGATCTTTTTGAACGGTTGATATGTTGTATCCGATCCTGCTTCAGTGATAGGCGAAGCAATCCAGATGGGAAGCGTCGCATTCGCTTTTGATATACCTAAATTGCAACAGTCGAGTATCTGGCGGGACTATCCCAGCTTACCAGTAACCACTGGTGCGGAATTTATTGAGCGAGTTAAGGGGATTAAAACAGGGGAATTCATATACCTCATCGAACAATGGAGCGGAATAATTGATCTTTCTCGACGATATTTAACCAATATTATTCGCGCTGATGTGGGCATTAAGCCAAAAGACACGCCTCGTCCGTTGTATGCTTTTTTTGACCATATGAATCGAGTAGGACCAATACGGGAGAAGAGTATTGATGTCAGATAGAGTTGATAAATTAGCCCCAGTATTAGTTACTGGAGTTGGTGGTTTTATTGGGTCAGCGGTTGCCGAGTACTTGATTGAAGACGGACTTCAAGTAGTCGGGGTAGATGACTTTTCCAATGGTTTAGTTGAAAATGTCCCTACAGGTGTTGATTTGATTGAAGCTGATTTGGCTGATCCTTCCTCCACCTCCCTTTTTCCTTCCAAAGTCCACTCAATATTGCATATCGCGGGACAGTCTTCGGGGGTTAAAAGTTTTCAAGATCCGATACTTGATTTAAATCGCAACGTGGCATCGACCCTTAATTTAATCCGCTATGGGAGCGAATTCGCTGCAAGAAGAATCGTTTACGCAAGCTCGATGACGGTCTATGGCACACAACCTGACATCCCGATTGCAGAAAATAGCGTTTGCAAGCCCCTTTCTTGCTATGGCACGGGAAAACTTGCGGCAGAGAACTATCTTCAGTTATATGGTAATCTGCTTCCGTGGGTTAGCTTTCGAATTTTCAATGCCTATGGCCCGAGACAGAACTTGAAAGACTTGCGTCAAGGCATGGTCAGTATTTTTCTTGCTCAGGCTTTAGATAAAGGGCACGTGCGGGTCGAAGGAGCTCTAGACCGTTTCCGAGATTTTATTTTTATTGATGACATCGTGCGTGCCTTTCGCCTCACCGTAAATGAAAATGCACCATCAAATGCAGTCATTAACTTGGGTACTGGCACCCGCACAACAGTGGAACGTTTGCTGCACACACTTAAGGAACACATCCCTGGACTAACATGGAGTACCGCAGGGGGTACACTGGGCGATCAGCATGGGATTTATGCAGATACTCAAAAAGTCCAGAATATATTGAAGCTCGGCGAGCTTACTTCGCTAAATGACGGGCTAAGGTTTTTCGTCAACTGGGCGCAATCAGAAAAGGCTGGACATCTTACCCTCTAGAATCAGGAAGGCATAAATAAGGGATTGTAAAAAAAATTAATTTAAGGTTATTCTGTTGACCACATAGAAACAAATAGATTGAAAATAATAACGGTAATTTCAGACAATGTATATTTAATTAATTCTGCACAATCAAGTGCCCGTTTATTGGTTTATGTTTAAACCTAACACTTATTTTGAGGGAATTATTATGGCTGTTAATGATAGTGATTTAATTAATGTTTTATCTAAAGATGGTGTAGAGGATGTTATCGTTGGAGAGCTTGAAAATGCCTCTACTACGAATATCACTAAACTTAGAACAAAAATGGGATTAGGTTCTTGGGCCGCGAGATTGGTGAAAAATGATCGCTTTGGGGGGGTTGTGATTCAGCAGAGACCTGGAGAGGGTAACAGGTTACATTTTCATCCAGATGATGACGAGTGTTGGGTAATTTTAGCAGGAGAGTGGGAATGGTTTATAGAGGGACAGGGTACGAAAAGAGTTTCCACACACGATATTGTGGTTGTTCCCAAGGGTGTAAAACATAAGATTACCTGTTTAGGTAAAGAGCCTGGAATTCGTTTTGCAATAACAGCTCCAGACGTGAATCACGTGTATGCAGAGGGATAAAGTTTAATTTTTGACAATGTAAATTTTAACTTTGAAAACAAACTAGCTTTGGTTGTGGGGGGCAGCTCTGGCATTGGTAGTGGTGTTGTTGAGGGGCTTCTTGGGAGTGGAGCAAGGGTCATATATGCGTCAAGGACGAAAGGTAAAAATAATTCTAGTGCGATTCATATAGAAGCCGACGTTTCTAACGAAAGCAACGTCTCCATCCTTTTCAAAGAAGTCGATCGTTTTGGTAACTTAGACTTTTTAGTTAATGCGGCTGGTGCGAGTTCAAATACGCGCCTGTCCAAATTAGAGCCAGCAGAATGGGATTTTATTCTTTCCTCCAATTTGAAATCAACGTTTCTTTGTTGTAGGGCCGCTATTGCTAGAATGAAAAAGAATTCGTTTGGAAGGGTGGTAAATATTTCTTCAATAGCTGGAAAACACAAAAGTATTGTGGCTGGAGTACATTATGTATCTAGCAAGGCAGGTGTCATCGGTTTAAGTAAACAACTAGCTCATGAGCTTAGTAATACTGGAATAAACGTAAATGTGGTGGCGCCGAGTCAAACACTAACCCCACTCTTGGAATCTGCTATGACCAAAGACGAGCTTAATTCATTGTCCAAAAATATACCGTTGCGTCGGATTGCTGAGGTTAGAGAGCAGGTTGGGCCAATATTATTTTTATTGAGTGACGCAGCTTCTTACATTAATGGTGCGATAATTGATGTTAATGGTGGGCAGATATGAGTGCCGACGTCATAGCCTTACTTTTAGGCAGAAAAGGCTCAAAGGGATTGCCAGGAAAAAATACCCTAGAGATTATGGGAAGGCCCATGGCCCATTATTCAGCTATGGCTGCATTGGAATCTAAGTATATTTCGGACATCTTTTTAACCACAGATGATGATAAAATTATAGAGGCGGTAAAAGAGTTTGATTTAAATATAATAAGAAGACCAGATTACTTGTGTACCGACGAGGCACTATTTGAAGATGCTCTAGCTCACGGATACAAGGAGGTAATTAAGCTTAGAGGTGGCATAAAGCCAAATATAGTGGTTGTTTTGATGTGCAATGTAATAACAATTAATAGTGAACTTATTGATTTAGGTGTTGAAGCTCTTAAAAATAATAGCGATGCCGACTCTGCTGTCACAGTTTCTTGTTTAAATATGTATAGTCCATTGAGAGCAAGACGACTTGACGAAGAGGGTTATCTTTTACCATTCGTACCCTTTGAGACGTTTGGTGATCCAAGGACACTAAATTGTGATCGAGACAGTCAGGGCAATGTTTACTTTGCTGACATGAGTCACTCAGTCTGTCGCTCGCGAGCGTTAGACAATATGGGTGAGGGTCTGTTGCCTCAGAGATGGATGGGTAATAAAATTTTACCTATACACAATGTTTTTGGTTGTGACATAGATGAGCGTTGGCAGATTGACGCATCCATAGGTTGGTTAGAAGAAAATTCTTGATGGTTTTTGGAAAGATGTAGCGAGGGGAAAGGAACGAATTGGTAATCCTTCTCATACGGAAACTGTAAAATATCCGGAACCGGATCGGCACGGACGAATATTCCATACAGCCACGATAGAAGAAGTTTATTTTATTGAGAACGAACAGGACGATGAGGAATTGCATCGTCGTGAGTGGGAACTCCATTAATTTTGGAAATGGTTTAAAACATTTTCCAATTCTTGCTCGAATGCTTTGTTTCCAAGTATCTTACTAAAGAAATACTCAAATTTTACATAGCGTGATATTCCTCAATTCTGATGATGAAAGTCCATCAATTCGTCAACAGCATCTGTTGGGTAAACCTTTAAGCTATAACGAAAAGCCTCAGATTTGATGGAATTGGAATTTAGGATGACCTCATCGCAATCAAATATTAAAAAGTCATAGATCTGGAGAGATTTTCGACTTAGACCGTCAACTTTTGAGAGGCCCCCATTAGGGCGATGGAGATATTCAATGGGCGATTTCATAATTTTTCACACACCTAAATACGGTGGAAGATTTAGCCTCATTTGATGAGTATAGAAGTTAGAGAAAGTTCTGTGTTAATCAAAGAGCAAATTAGATAAATTACGGTTATAAATTTAGTTTTTGGACAAAGGAAAGATGCAGATATGAGCCATTCGGTCGTAAGGACTGAATGGCTAGATAAAATGGAAGAGGGGCTGCTACCGCAGCTAAGGATGGGCCAGAATATTATTTAGATACCAAATATTTATGGCTGTGATTTAGACCTTCCTTGGCAGATTAGTACAACGGAATGGTGGTTACGTGAAAAAGGATTTACTGAGGCTACCACCCCTTATGATCTATAGGAGTCCAAGATATTGTGCCTGAGAAAAAAAGGATCTTAAAAAGTTGAGCAAACATTTTGGTAGAGTAGTCGTTTTTGGTGGGACTGGTTTTATCGGACGGCATTTAGTCGATGGACTGTTAGATTGCAGTAACGAGGTTGTTCTTTTTGATTTATTAGAGCCAATAAATACTCACCAAAATGTTCAGTTTTTTAAGGGTAATTTACTTGATGCAGAAGCGGTTGAAGCGGCTGTAGAAGGTGCAGATGCGGTCTTTGACTTCGCTGGAATATCGGATATTGATGAGTGTCAGGAAAAAAGGATCGACGCAGTTAAAACAAATGTTTTAGGGACGACAATCTTACTTGAGGCTTGCGCTAAAGCCAATGTCTCGCGGTTTGTGTTTGCTAGCTCCCTTTATGTTTACTCCCGTGTTGGCGGGATTTACCGAGCTACGAAGATTGCGAGTGAGGAGCTTATTGAAGAATATTCAAAAATCTTTGGTTTACCTTACGTAATTTTGAGGTTTGGTACAATTTACGGTCCAAATGCTGACAATCGTAATTCAGTTCACCGATATGTCTCCCAGGCTCTGGAGAGAGGGATAATTCAATTTCCGGGCGATGGCCAAGAAATGCGGGAATATATTCATGTTCTAGATGCGGTACATCAAACCATCGAACTAACCAAAGAGGATACGGTCAATCAGAAATACCTCATTACCGGCAATCACCCCACAAGAACTTCAGGACTTTTCGAACTGATTGGCGAAGTAATAGGTCGAAAAATCGAAGTTGAATATGATCCCGATGCTGTTGGTCATGGTTCGCATTATAATGTTACGCCCTATGCGCACCGAAACCAGCGAGCATTGAAGGTTAATAATCCTCGATTTATCGACCTGGGACAGGGAATCCTCGAATTGGTTGATCATCTCTCTTCCCAAGGTAAAGATTTTAGCGAACATCTATGGAGTCGTTAAAAATTTCGCGTACCTATGAGGTTATTTGGCAGCACGTGGAGAGATGATCTTGGGCTGTTTTGGTCGCGACTGGTCGACAGTGATTTTTTTCAAAGTCTTTGGTTGGGCGATGTCA
>MDTB01216562.1_pt1 | contig 10084 bp, 9 predicted proteins | sample 811161 | NCBI WGS metagenome assembly MDTB01 (sample SAMN05326650, study PRJNA326480) | marine metagenome | isolation source: seawater | place: Mediterranean Sea | collected 2009
AAAGATCTTTCAGCATTTGCATAAATTGTTGCACTACTACTAAATACTAAATTTCTAATTCTATATATAGACATAATTTCCAGTAAATTAATAGTCCCTAATACATTTGTTTTCCAATATTCAATTGGATTAAATATTGATTCTGCTACTGCCTTTAATCCCCCAAAATGTATAATGCCATCTAAAGTTTTGTAGTTTTTTATAATATCCCAAAAAACATCTTTAATAAAATTTTTGTCGCAAAGATCCCCTATATATAATTTTAAATCAGCTTCTGATTTTAAATTGTTGAGTTTATTAATTTTTTCAACCTTTTTAAGAGCTTTTGGCGAACTATTTTTAAAAGAGTCAATGACAAAAACTTTATAACCTTTTTCAAGTAGAACTAAACATGTATGACTACCTATAAAACCTGCCCCACCGGTAACTAAAATATTTTTCATATTTTTATTTTATATTTCTATATTTAGAATTAAGGTTCATTCGTCATCAACTGTTAATTCAACAGATAAGAAGAGATATAAAGTCTCTAAAATCCTGTATTATTAAAAAAATTGTTTATTAATGGAGATCTTAATAGAAAATATATGTTGCATTGGTGCTGGTTACGTTGGTGGACCAACTATGGCTGTTATTGCTGATAAATGTCCGCACTTAAAAGTAAATGTTGTTGATATAAATCAAGAGAGAATAAAGGCTTGGAATTCCCAGGATTTAACTAAATTACCAGTTTTCGAGCCAGGCCTAGATGAAATAATTAAAAGAACAAGATTTAAAAATCTTAATTTTTCTTGTGATGTTGATGAGTGTATTAGAGAAGCTCAAATGGTTTTTATTTCCGTGAACACTCCAACAAAAAAGAGAGGTGTAGGAGCTGGTGAAGCAAGTGATTTAAAATACGTAGAGGCTTGTGCAAGACAGGTAGCAAAAAATGCAAGAGGACATACAATTGTTATTGAAAAAAGTACTTTACCTGTTAAGACTGCCGAAGTAATAAAAAAAATCCTTGAAGATTATCAAGCGATTAGTTCAAATAAAAATCCCAAAGCGACCTTCGATGTTCTCTCTAATCCAGAATTTCTAGCTGAAGGATCTGCTATTAACGATCTTGAAAATCCTGATAGGGTTTTAATTGGCGGCCAAAATAAACTCGCAATAAATGCTCTTAGTCAAATTTATAGCAATTGGGTTCCAAAGAATAAAATATTACATACAAATATTTGGAGTAGTGAGTTAGCTAAATTAACATCTAATGCCTTCTTAGCTCAAAGGGTAAGTTCTATTAATGCTATTGGAGCATTATGTGAAGCTACAGGCGCTGATGTAAAAGAGGTTGCGAGGGCAATTGGGTCTGACAATAGGATTGGTTCAAGATTTCTTGACGCTGGTCCAGGATTTGGAGGTAGTTGTTTTAAGAAAGACATTTTAAATCTTGTGTACTTATCAAAACATTTTGGTTTAATAGAAGTTGCTAATTTTTGGGAGGTTGTAGTATCACTTAATAATTGGCATCAACATAGAATATCGCAACTTGTTGTAAAAAATCTTTTTGGAACTGTTACAGGTAAAAAAATATGTATTTTAGGATTTGCATTCAAGGCTAACACAAACGATACTAGAGAATCAGCTGCTATAAATATTTGCAAAGATCTTCTTGAGGAGGGTGCTGTTTTATTTATACATGATCCAAAAGTTATTGCAGAACAAATATCAAAGGATTTACTCGTAAATGAAAACAAGAATCTCAAAAATCCTGAATTCAAGAATTTTTTTAATTATGAAGCCTCATGGTGCTTTGAAGAAAACATAGCAAAAGCAGCTTCTAATGCAGATGCCATAATTGTTTTAACGGAATGGGATGAGTACTCCAAAATAAGGTGGGATTTGATTTCGAAAGAAATGAGGCGGCCAGCTTGGGTCTTTGACGCCCGTTCTATCGTTAATGAAAAGGAAGTAATAAAGACAGATTTAAACCTTTGGAAAGTTGGGAATGGATCTAAGTCTAATGATTGGCGATTCAAAAGCTGATGAGGGATTTGCAATTAATAGCTGGATAAGTTACTTAGAAGTAAAACAATTAAATAACAAATGCATAAACCTCTTTTAATTATTTATGGAAAAAATGAAGTAGACATCTCAAAATATGGCGAAGCTTACGTTTATAAATTATCTTCATTAAAAATAAAAAGTAGTTATAAATTCAAGGTATTAAATAATCCTTCAAAGTTAGATGAGATTGCTGACTCTGAAAAAAAATCATATATCAAATGGATTTATTCAATCGGAGATATGAATATTTATAGAAAGATTAGTGATTTCTTAAATTTTGATCTTTTTTTGTTAGGTGATTTAGCCTCTATTCGTAATGAAGTTTATCAAACTTTTAATGCATTATGTAATATTAAATTTTTAAAAATAATGAAAAAAAAACACAATCCTTCCTCCATTGAATTAATAAACCTTCCAATAGAGTATGAAAAATTATTTTATATTAATCTCATTAAGAAAGATTATTTATTAAAGAATATATATTTGACATCTAAATCTACATTCAAGAAATTATTATTATTAAATAAAGTTTTTATAAACATTATTATTTTCTCGATTAAAAATATTATTTATAGTCTCATATTAAATTTTATTCCTTATAAAAATTTTAAATATAGTAATAACAAGAATAACTTATATCTTACTAGATTTCCTTTACATTTTAAGAATTCTAATAAAGAAGAAAAGTATAGTTTTATGTTTGATTTAGATAGTAATAATAATGTTTATTTAATTGATATTATTTCAGATGGTATTCATCAAAATTTAAGTTTATTTTGGTGTTTAAAATCAATAAAAAGGCTATTAAAGTTAAATTCAAAATTTATTTTACTTGATAAATATATTAACATCTACGACTATATTTTAATATTTATGAAAATACCTTTAATATTAATAACTTATCTATTTTTAATAAATAAAAATTACTCTTTTAAAAACATCAATTTATCATTTTCAATTCATATCGAACAGATTTACTCTTTGTCTAAAAATATAAGATTATTATTTTTAGCTCCAAAAATTGAGCGAATTTCTAGAAACAAATTTTCCAAGAATATAATATATACAATATTCGAATATCCATATGGAAGACTTGTTTCTTATTTTTTCAATAATTCAGGGTTTATAAAAACTATAGGTATGCAACATGGTCCATCATCATCTAGAAAGCTTTACCATTATTCAAAGATAAGTAAAAAAAATAATCCTTATTTCCCAAGTGAAATAATTTGTGAAGACTATTATTCCATGAAAATATATAAAGAATCTAAATATAAAAATATAAGTGTCATGAAGAAAATTCCAAGACTAGATTATTTATCTAATTTCAAAAGTTCTACTAATAAAAAATATAATTTGATATTTGGAGGACTTCATGACTCAAACAGTATACTTATTGAACTTGAAGAATACATAAAATCTACAGACATCCAGTTTATTTTTAAACCTCACCCTCGTACTAAATTGAGCACTGAGACCAAGAATCTTATAGAAAAACTAGATAACTTAGACACCACAAATGAGCACTTTATAAGACTTCTAAGGCAATGTAATAATGTATTTTGTACATACACATCAATAGGTTACGAGGCGCTTTTACTAAACTTTAATGTAAAGATAATTGACCTTCCTGGAATAGTAAATCTCTCACAGTTGGCCGATAGGAATTTTATTAAAAGTAAAAAGATTAAAAAGATGTTAGAGTTTATATCAAGAAATAAACACAATTAAAATTTAACTATTTAATTTTTAATTTTTAATTTTTTCAATTTCTGAATAATTTCAAATATAAATTTAAGTTATATTCCCTACTAAATTCATATGGCAAAAGATTCTTCCTCGATTCTCTTGATCTTGATTGAGATGCTTTTTGCAACATCAAATCAGGAAGTTTGGAATTTTTTTCAAAAAGACTTATGTTTTCCCTATGCTCAAGTTCTTTGTTACCATCAACATCTCTTAAGATCGAAGGGATACCAAGATATAGAGCTTCTAAGCAAGCTCTTGAAGTTCCTTCTGAATAAGAAGGGAGAACAAAAACATCTGCATTGCTAAGTATTTCGTATGGCGAATCTATAAATCCATGCACTGTAATATTTGATTCAATACCTTTTTCAAAAATTATTTCATCTACCGCATTTCTCAAAGGTCCATCTCCCAAAATATGTAAATAAGCATTTTTAACAGATAAAACTTTACTAAAGGCATCTATCAATTCTATTATTCCCTTTCTTTCTATGAGTCTCCCAATAAAAATATAAGTAAATCTTTGCGATTTAACTATTTTCGGTTTAAAAAATTTTTTTAAGTAACTTTCATCTATGAAGTTATAAATCAAAATAGGTTCTCTTTTAGAAAACTTATAAACTTGTTTATACATCTCTTTATTCATTACAATTGAATAATTAAAAAATCTCTGAATCAAATAATGAAAAAGGGCTAATAAATTTCCTCCAATTGGATATTCTCTATAGTTCATAAATAAATTTGCTCTTATGCTTGAAAATTTAGTTATTTTGGATTTCAAAAAAATATTTACTATGTCAGGATATAAACAAATTGATAATACCTTAATATTTTTCTTGAGGGCACAATAATTATTTATAAATAAAATTTTTTGTATAAAGTTTTTATTACTAAGATTAATAATATTTGTTTCCTCAGACAGAAGACTTAAGTTCTTTTCTTTACCTTTTAAATTAATTAGAGTTACCTTAATATGTTTTTTCATCAAGTTGCAAATTGCGAAGGCTCCTTTTACAGGACCAGTTAAGGCTAATGAAGGTATAATAATAACTAATTCCATAAATAAAAAATTTGTTAGCAAAGCATTTGATTACATTTTCATATTATTATTAAAAATTTGATTATTTTTTAAAAGTTAAATTATCGAACATTTGTAAAAATTTTTTATTAGATTAAAATATAAAAATCAAAATAAAAAAATTGGAAAACATCAAATTCAAAACAAAACCTATACCTGGTTTTGATAATTTTCAAGAAAAATTTAATGCTGTTATAAATACAGAAAGTTGGGGGAAATGTCAAAGTGATTTTAATTCCTCTAACAGAATACTTGCAGTAGGAAATGGAGGCAACTTAGCAGTATGTGATCATGGTGCTATAGACATTGCAAGGTTAACGAATAAATCTGCTACTGCACCTGGCAGTGGAATATTGGCAAGTAGCCTAATAAACGATGTATCTCACAATGCATGGGTAAAAAATTGGGTATCAATTATTACCAGAGGCTTCGATCAAAACCATCTAAATCAAACAATGATTATAGGTGTATCAAGTTCAGGTTACTCTAAGAATATTTGTTTAGCTCTTGATCATGCATTAAGTTTAGGTTGTAAAGCGACTCTTATTTCCGCCCAAAAACCTCATATAGAGGGAGACTATAACACTGTTATTTTGGATGTAGACGAATACCATACAAGTGAAGTTCTTACTTTGACTTTGTTTTACCAATTAATTCACGGTGCAAATTTCACTTGTCCAACAATAACCGAATCCGTTAAGAGAAGTTTGATAGATGATTACACAAGAGAATAATATAAAAAATTATTTGATTAAATATAAGACAGTTTTTTGGGATTTTGATGGAGTTTTAAAAGATTCAGTTTTAATTAAGGGAGAAGCTTATAAAAAAACTTTTCAAAAATTTGGCCCTAACATATCTAATAGAATTATGAAGCATCACTTAGATAATGGAGGATTATCAAGATTCAAAAAAATACCTTTATATTTGAGCTGGACGCAGGAACTTATAAATAAAGAAAAGATAAATTTTTATTTAGAAGAATTTTCAAAGAATTCGATAAACCTAGTAATAGAATGCAAACCCATTCCCGGAGCATTCCAAATGGTTAAATTCATGTCATTAAATTCAGTTAATATTCTCATAACTGCTACACCTAAAAAGGATATTGAAAAAATTTTGGACAAAATTTCTTTAACAAATTATTTTAAAACGATATATGGAGCTGAAACAGATAAATATGCTGTTATCAAAAAAGTATTGTCAAATTCATCAAATAAAATTAATGATTTTATCTTTATAGGAGATTCCGAAATTGATGTAAAAGCAGCAATTTCAAATAAGATCCCCTTTTTATTAAAAGCATGTAAAGAAAATTTAGAATTAGCTAAATATTATAAATTACCTTTTATTAGAAATTTTAAATCAAACACTAATGTAGACTTCTCATTCGCAAAAGATGATTAATGAAAAGTGTTATTTTCAGAGTTGATTCTTCACTAGAAATTGGTACTGGACATTTATATAGATGCCTTAATCTTGCTAGAGCCTTTAGCTCATCAAATCTTAATATTGTTTTTGTTTGTAGAACCCATAATGGAAATCTTATTGATTTAATTAAAAATGAATTTCAAGTTCTAACTCTAGGCGAGAAAAACATTAATAAAGTTGAGAGTTCTCCCTATTTGCACTGGTTAGGATGTAGTCAAGTTGAAGATGCAGAGGATACATTTAAAATATTAGAAGAAAATAATATCAAGCCATCATTTTTGATTATTGATCACTATGGAATTGACGAGGAATGGGAATACTTTTTAATTAAAAAATACTCTAAACAGAATAACTTTAAAGTAGTAGTAATAGATGATTTGTATAATCGCAATCATATTTGTGATTTCTTATTAGATCAAAATATCATAAAAAAGGATAATCCATATTTATCAAAAACAACTAAAAGAACAAATTACATACTTGGACCTTACTTTGCAATCCTTTCAAAAGAATATATTCATAAAAAGAATTTTATAAAGAATAAAAACTCTGTCAAAAGAATTTTAATCTTTTTTAGCGGAGTGGATAAAAATAACCTTACCTATAAATTAGCTAATTTATTATGCGATGAAAAATTTAAAAATCTTATTATAGATATTGTTGTGGGAATAAAAAATAAGAAGTTAAGTGATATCAAAAAAATTATAAAAGGAAGAAAGAATTTTAAACTTCATATTCAGATTAAAACATTAAGTGATTTGATGCTTAAAGCAGATCTTGCATTAGGAGGTGGGGGTATAAATTCTTGGGAAAGAGAATGTATGAAATTGCCTACTTTATTAATAAGTTTGAGTCCACATCAAATTAATTTATCTAATTCTTTAAACAAAGTTGGCAAAATTAATTACTTAGGTCATTTTGATGAGGTAGATGAAAAAAAAATATCTTGCAATATTCTTAATGAGGTTAAAAACTTTAAAATAAATAAGAAAAAAGGTATTTTTATTGATGGACTTGGCGCGAAAAGAATTTTCATCTTATTAAATGGCTTAAATTTACCTTTAAAATTAAAAAAAATAAGCAAATTTGATCTTCCTCTTCTTAAATTTTGGTTAGATCAGTTTACTAACATCAACTCTATCGAGAAAATTCTTACCATAAATGATCACAAAAGATTTCTAGTTAATAATAGTGATAATTGCCCTATTTACTTCATAAGTTTTTCTTATGATTCAATTGACAATTTAGAAATTAAAATATTATTTGATTCTTACTTGGTTAATGAAAATAGTATTAGGATTATTCTTAATGATTCAATTCAAAAAGTTCTTAGAAAAAAAAATAAATTTAAACTAATAAAAATTTATATATTAAATAATTTAGACAAAAAAAATTCTAAAGAACTTAATTTATTTTTTTCAATAATTAATTTTATACCTTACGGCAAAAATACATTTGTAAATAAAAAATGCAATTACCCTCTAATAAAAAAGTCTTTAAAGCAAAATTTATAAAAAATATCATGAATATTCTTCTAAATAAATATTATTGAAATGTTTTTAGATATCTCCAGCTAATCGCATTTTTAACAATAATTCAGCTATTTTTAAATCTTCTTTTGTATGAATATCAACAGCTGTTAAAAAGTCATTATTCTCTAACACCTCAACATTATTTCCTATTCTACGTCCCTCTCTCCATATATAAGATCTAGAAACACAGCATAGTCCAGTGTCTTCTCGTACAATATGTCTTCTAATTTGCCTAGATGAATAAGCTGACATCCATTCTTTTAGTCTTTCCCATTTACCCTTTTCATTTTTTTGCCAGAAATTTTTATGAGTTTTATAACCTGAAAAAACACTTTCTAATTCATTATTATTAATCATTATTTCTATTGCTTCATCAATCCATTCTGGCTTTCTAAAGATATCTGTGCAAGTCAAAAAAATGCATAAATCAACTTCATCATAAAGTTTTTCATACTCTTCCAAAGCATGTTTTAATGTATCCTCAGTAGTTGCTAAATCACCGGCAATGCTTTCTGGTCTCAAGAATGGGATATTGGCTCCAAAATCTTTTGCTACTTTTGCTATCTCTTTATCATCTGTCGTGACAATAACATCATCTACATATTTACTTTTTAAAGCATGTTGAATAGGCCATGCTATCAAGGGTTTTCCAGCTAAAAGTTTCAAATTTTTTTTATTGAGACCTTTAGAGCCTCCTCTTGCAGGAATAAAAGCGACAACTTTCATGATTTTAAAAAGTATCTAAGATGACATCATTTCAACAATTTTATTTTCGCTATGAATTACATTACTAGCTAATTTGAATGCTCTAGCAGCTTGAAGTAAATTCATTTCAAGTCCATTAGTAAATGAGATCTTATTTTTTTCAGCTAGATTAAGAAGCTCAGTCTGGGAGGGATCATAAACAATATCATAAATATACTTTAAATTTGAATTTGATGGAATTTTTATCGGTAATTTGTTTATTAACTCTCCAGTTCCAACAGTTGTGCAATTAACAAAGGTATCAAAGTTATATATTTCTTTTTCTATATATTGCCATGGAATCCACTTCGCATTAATACTTTCGCAAAAAGTACTATTATTTTTTCTTGAACTACAAATTACTTGAGAACCTTTTGGGACGAAGTGAGATGAAAAATAAGATGCTACTGCCTTGCCAGCACCACCTAGACCTCCAATCAAGATTGATTTTGGGAATATATCTTTTTCTTTTACTAAATTTAAAAAAGATTTTAAAGCCGCAAATCCATCTGTATTGGTTGCTCTCAAACGATTCTGATTTGATCTGTATAAACAATTTACTGCTCCAATAGGTTGAGAAATTTTATCAATCATCTCAAAATCTAGAATTTTAAATATTGTTTCTTTATATGGGAAAGCAATACATCCTCCTATAAATAAGCTATCTTCCTCGAGATTTTTTATTATTCTTGCAACTTCCTCTTCTCTATTTATATCTATGCAAATCATTTTTGTTTCATGATTTAGCAATGAGAATGCACTATTCCATAGTTTAGGTGACCTCGCACCTTTACTTGGGTTAAGCCCTATGATGGCCGCATACTTTTTAGACAATTTTTTCTCCGATTTTTTTCCTATTTACAATTTTACCAATCTGTGACAAATCATCCATTAATTTTGAAAATTCGTCAAAATCAATGGATTGAAGAGGATCAACAGCTGCATTAGGTGGATCTGGATGTACTTCCAACATTACTCCATCGGCACCTGCAGCAATTGAAGCCATAGCCATTGACCTTACCCATGGCCTCCAAAAAGTAGCATGAGAAGGATCCGTCACAACCGGAAGATGTGTAATTTCTTTTGCAGCAGGTATTACTTGTAGATCTAGTAAGAACCTTGATGTTTCTCTATGAGTATGAGGTGCCACAACTCCCCTTTCACATAAAATCACTTTAGTATTACCCTCTAATAGAACATATTCAGCCGCTCCCAACCAATCTCTTAATGAACATCCAAACCCTCTTTTTATCATTATTGGTTTACCACTTCTTGCACAGGCGGTTAATAGTGGGTAATTTTGCATATTCCTGGTACCAATTTGCAAAATATCTGCAACCTCAGAAATGATTGGAAGAAATTTTTCCTCCATTATCTCAGTTATTACAGGAATATCATATTTATTTTTTGCCTGATAAAGCCATTCAATGCCTAATTCCCTTGTCTCATTATATTTATCACTTCTATATGGAAAAGTTAATGGTTTAAAAGCTCCTCCTCTTAA
>MDTB01119797.1_pt1 | contig 10083 bp, 14 predicted proteins | sample 811161 | NCBI WGS metagenome assembly MDTB01 (sample SAMN05326650, study PRJNA326480) | marine metagenome | isolation source: seawater | place: Mediterranean Sea | collected 2009
ATAAAGTATATTTGGAATCAAGAGCAAAATTCTATATGCATCCATTTTCACAAGTATCAAATTGTAATCCAAATATAAATAATAGTAAAACAATTTTTAAAACAAAAATACCAGCTCGTATTCCAATAGATGAAACATCATCATTAACTCCAATTTTAACACAAAAAAAAATACAAAATCAAGTAAATTCAACTTCAACATTATATTCGACAAATTTACGATCATTAACTGTAGCAAATGAAATAGATAATTCTAATACAAAATCTTGGAATAATGCCAGTGATCGTATATATGATTATAAAAATAGTAATCATAAAAATAAAGGTGTAGATATCAAACATAATTCATATGATCGCTTTTTAGCACGTAAAAAATCACAATATTTAAAAACAGAAACAATTGCTTCAACAAGCAATAATGTTCCATTATATGGTAATAAAACTAGAAAATTCAGTATGGTTTTATCAAATAGATGTGCTTCTTGCTAATTTAACATCCTTTAAAATTTAACATCCTTAAAAATTTAACATCCTTAAAAATTTAAAATTGATTATAATATCATAGAAAACAAAACAAGCAAAACAAGCAAAACAAGCAAAACAAGCAAAACAAGCAAAAAAATGATCTTATATCATGGAACATCAATAATTAACGCATTAAATATTTTAAAAGAAGGTTTTGATTTAAAAAAATCAGGTTCAAATTGGGGTAAAACATATGGAAAAGGAATATATTTTAGTCCCAATTATAAGACCGCAGAATTTTATGCTGGAACAAATGGAATTATAATTTCAATAAATATTAATTTAGATGAAAATAATATTTATTATTTAAAAAATTATAATTCTCCAAATTCTAGAAAAAAACCAAAAATAAATAATCCAAATATAAAATGTCTTGTTTCACCAGATAAAGATGAATATTTAATTCTAAATTTCTAAATATTTAACTTAACTTATAAATATTTAATTTATAAAATAAAATTTTTTCATTTTTTCATTTTTTCATTTTTTCATTTTTTCATTTTTTCATTTTTTCATTTTTTCATTTTTTCATTTTTTCATTTTTTCTAATAAAAATTATATTTTTCTAAATTATATTATAATGCCACAATTTACAATGAAAATGTTTACAACAACGTCATTAGCAACAACATCAACAGAATCAACAACAATTACATCATCAAAACCAACTACTTACACATTAACATCTCTTGGTAAAAGAAATTGTGTACCATTACAAGCAATGGGAAATAAAAAATGTTCATCATGTGGAAGTAAAAGATAAAAATACTTAACTTAAAGACAAAAATAATATTAAATTTAAAATTGAAAATTAATATTTTATTTTAAATTAAAAATAAAATATTAATTAAACTAATGGATTTTACAACAACTCCAGATTTTGAAAATGTAAACAAGAAAAATAGAGTAGAACAAATGAGTCAAGTTCAAAATGAAGGTTTAGAATTATTTAAAAATAAAAATGCTGATTATGGTGACGCATTTGCTAATTATGGAGTAGTAGGTGTATTAGTTCGTATGGGTGATAAAATTGCTCGCCTACAATCAATTACAACAAAAAGTGTAAGTTTAGTAAATACTGAATCTTTAAGAGATACATTAATTGATTTACATAATTATTCAGCAATGGCAATCATGCTTTTAGACGAAGATAAACAAAATAAAACTCCATAACCAATACTAAAAGAATAAAATATTTATATATTTTAATGGCGACTATAGATAAAGGTAAAAATTTATTAGAAAATTTAAATAGTTTATCAAAAATGCAAACTGGTTTTTTATTTTTTATGACTGCTTTAAAAGAATATATTGAAGAAAATAAAAATATAAAAAGTGATCTTATTAATATAAAATCTAAATTTAAAACATCAGAAAGAGAAATAATAAAATTAGAAGAATATATAAAAAAATTAGATAACGAATTACAAGAAAAAAAAACAGAAAGTAAAATTAATTCAGATAATAATGAAGTTCTATTACAACATATTAGAAGTGTAAGAAGTGAATTAGAGCAGATTCGTGGGTTATTTGCAAATTTAAGTAATATAAGTAAAATAGAAGGAATTAATTTAGAACAACATGTTATACAAGCTATTAGTATTTTTGATAAATATTATAAAACTCCATTTAGAATTAAATATTCCAAAGGAAGTAGAAAAAACATAAAAAGAAGAAAACCAAAATCGAGAAAACCAAAATCGAGAAAACCAAAATCGAGAAAACCAAAATCGAGAAAAAGATAAAATTGATTAAAAATATTTTTTATTGTTTTTTATCAAATTGTAAAAATCAATAAATGACCGATTCTGAAGTGAATAATCCCATCAATATTAACATTTCAAAAGAAAGCAAGTTTGATAAAGCAAGCGAATATAATGAATTCAAGAAATACATTATAGTAAACAATATCGCTTTACAAGAAGATATAAAAAAAGCAAACAATAAAGTTAAAACTTTAGAATCACAAATACAAAATCAAGAAGAAACAGAAGATAAGTATGACACGCGCATAAGATATATGAAAGGTCTTCTTCAAAATTTAAATGGACTCCGTAACGATTATAATAATATATCAAAAAAAACAGAAGAAAAGCTAAAATTTGCTCAAGAATCAAATAAAAAAATTAAAAAGTTAAACTATGAGATCTATGCGTATCTAGTAATTACAAATGCTTTCACATTATTTACTCCATTATCATTTACTCCATTATCATTTGAATATTTCAATATCTTTATTCTACTTTTACAAACATTTTTCGTAATTCTAATGCCATATTGTTTTATCAAAGTTAAAAATAATTATAATAGTATCAAAAAGTTGGAAAATGAAAAACAGTCAAGTTTCAAAGACATTAATAATGAAATTAATAAAATTAAAGTGGAAATAATTAAAACAGAACAAGCATCAATTAGTGTGGATAATTGGATTAATGAAATTTAAAAAAACATAACAAAAAATAAAAACAAAAAAAACAAAAAAAACAAAAAAAACAAAATTGATTAAAATATTTAACAATCCGTATTTTTTAATTTACATCGTAATTATACAATTATAATGAGTAACATAGTGAAAGTATATATTGACAGAAATTATGATAATACAATCAAAACATATGTAGTTAAATCACCATCACCAGAAGAATTACCATTACCTTCGCAAAAATTATTAAAAAAATATTATCCAAATTTGGAAGAACAAATGAAAAGTATTTTAAATAAAATAAAAAAAGAAGAAAAAAATATTGAAGAATCTAATAAAAATTTAAAAACACTTTATACATATTCTAGAGAATTATTTACTATTTATCAAAGACAAAAATTAGCACATAATTAGCACATAATTGAATAAATAATTGAATAAATAATAGTTAAAACTACCATAAATAAACTACTAACAATAATATATACATTATTATTAAATAAATTATTAAATACATTATTAAATATTTTATTATTAAAAGCATTATAAATTTTATGTTTAATATAATAAAACCAAACTTGATAAAACCAAAAATCTTTAATCATAAATGTATCAACTTCCTTATAACCTTTTTTTTCATAATATTCTTTTACTCCTTCTCCACTAATAACAACAATACCATATAATCCATTTTCCATAGTTTTTATTTCTGCATGTTCTAAAAGACCTCCACCAATTCCTTTATGTTGGCAACCACGTCTATCTAATTCACCAACACCCCGTGTATCGCCATATACATGAAGTTCACGAATTAAACCACGATTTTTTAAAATAGGAAATATAGTCATATTTTTTTTACTATTTACAATTCTTAATCTAATAAAACCAAAAATGGCACGCAAATCATAACTTTCATAAGCAATAAAATAATCATCACCTCCATTACCATAATAATAATAAGAATTATAATTGGCTGGTTTCTCGTAATATTTACTATGTCGTCCAATTTCTCGAGCCCTAATATCTTTCGAAAAATTACCTTCACCATCAATTAAATTATCAACCATTTGTCGCATATTACCAATATTATTTCCACCTTCAACATAAACAGAACAAGGAATATCTCTAATAACTCGCGGTAAACGAACCCATGTTGGACAAGTTTCCATACTATATTTAACAACATCAATTAGTAAGTTAGGATCAATATCAAAATATGGAATATATTTACCTTGCTTATACCATTTTTCAATAATAGTCCATGGAATAGTTTGACATGGATAAACTTTCATTTGATCAGGACAAACAATACTATATACATAATCAAACATAGCTTTATCAATATCAGGACTAGCACCAGGTAAATCAGGCATAATATGAATATCAATCTTAAAACAATTATCTTTTAAATATTGCATAGCCCATAAAAGCTGCTCAATAGTATGTCCTCTATTTACTTTCTTTAATATAGCATTATCTACGTGTTGTGCACCAAGCTGAACACGTGTAACTCCCCATTTACGAAATCGAATTAACCATTCATCATCCAAAGCATCAGGTCGCGTTTCAATACAAATACCAATAATATGGACTTCAGCAGTTTTATTAATAATAATTTCTTCTTCAACACTAAGTGGTTGTCTAATATTATCTAAGTATTTAAGATCTAAACCAGAGACACCTGAATCATCATAATTAGGAAATGCTCTCCTTAAATCAAAATATATATTTGCCGCATAAAACAAATCGCGATGATAGCGTTCCAAATAATCAACAGGATATTCAGTATAAGTTCCGCCTTCAACAATAATTTCTAATTTATCAACAACATGACCACTACTAAAATAAGTATCCATACGATTAAGCATTTGCCCAATAGCATAAAACTTATGTTGATTAGCACGTAATACCGCAGGTTCATTAAATAAATAACTACGAGGTTGTGCTTGCCATCCATTACCTTCATGAGCAGGTTCATTAGGACAATAATAACAATTATGTTTACAACTAAAAGTTTGACCGTCGGGAAATGGTGCTGTAATTACAGTAATACTAGTAATTCCAGATAAATTACGCGAAGGTTTTTTACGAAGAAGAAGTTTAAGTAAATCATAATGACAAGTCAGTTCTTTATCAAAATCATTTTTATTACAAATTTTAGTTAAAATATTAAGTAATACCGATTTTTTTAGCCCACCACTAATTCGAGAAGCTCTCATATTGCGATTAAGTTCCCCTTCAAATTTTTTAACAAGTAAATTATTATTTCCAACATTTAATAAATCTTTATTTTCATTCAACCATGTCAATAAATTAGTAAATATTTTTTTACAAGCATTAATATCCCATGCACTAGAATCAAAATTATTATAATCATCAACTCCGAGTTTATTCTTATTATTAATAAAATCCTCAATATCAGTATTCATTTATATTAAAATTAATTAGTTTATATTAGTTGTATAATTATTATAATTAATACAAAATAATATAATAATCAATTTTAAAAAACATAAACAAAACAAAAATAAAACAAAAATAAAACAAAAAATAAAAAATAAAACAAAAATAAAACAAAAATAAAACAAACAAAATAAAAGTAACAATTTTAATTTTTTAACTATTTAACAAATTAAAATATTAATATTAATTTATAAACTCTTTATATATTAAATAAAATTATGAATAATATAAATTTAGATATTAATACATATTCAATAAAAGAATTAGAGAATTTATTAAAATTAAAATCTGATTCTGGTTATACAACTGAAGATGTTTTTAATGCTAAGACATCTATTGTAGAAAATGTAATAAAAAGTAATATATCTCAATTAAAAAAAGAAGAATTATTAATATTTTTAGATAACATTAACAACAGATTAAGTAATAATTTATTAAAAATAGATAACTCAAAATTTAATGATGTTAGACAATTTGATGGTAATCATTTTATTATAAAAAATGAAAATAACAAATACACATCTACATTAGAAAATAATAAACAAGTTAATAAGTCAATTATAAAAAGAACATATACAATAGATAGTTTATTTAGACAAAATTATAATTCAGAAACAAATGAAAGTCATAATTATATTATAAATTTACCAGAAATAATAACAAAAGCAATTACAATGTCTATAAGTTCAGTAGAAATACCTTTATCATATCACAATATAAGTGAAGAATTAAACAATAATATTTTTAGAATAATTGTTTTAGATAGTTCATCAAATATAGCTTTTTCAACAAATATTATTTTAACAACAGGTTTATATGAAGCTTACTTTTCCGGTGATACAAAAACTGGTCTAGATATTCAAACAGAATTACAAAATCAAATAAATGATATTTTAACAGACCTTTCTTCGAGTGAACCTTCTGATATTAGTTTCGCCACAGATTTAACAAATTCTTTAAAATATTCAGTAGATAACCGTTCAGGATTTAGTGCTTTTGAATATAATGATGCTTCAGCTACACATTTAAAATTAAGCTCTGAATATTCAATAAAAATAGATTTTGATGTAAATAATAATAATACTACAAATACTATATGTAAACAAAATGAAGTATTTCAAAAATTAGGTTGGCAACTAGGATTCAGAGAAAAAAGTATTTTATTAAATGAAGATAATGATGTTTATAAAGTAACTACTACACAAGCAAAAGTTCTTTCACGTGGAATATGTCACATAAATTACCCAAGATATATTTATATTGCCATAGACGATTTCCAATCAAGTTCTAGAAATTATTTTTCAATTGCTGCTGAATCAATAATAGCTCCAAATATTGTCGGACGAATAAATATTTTATCTTTATTAGAAGAAAAAACAGCATTTAAACAAGCAGCAGCACCAGGTGACTTTTTATATAATCAAAAACATGTACGTGAATATTTCGGCCCAACAGATATAAATAAATTAAAAATTTCTTTATTGGATGAATATGGAAGACCATTTCCAATAAATAATATGGACTGGAGTTTTGTAATAAGTTTTGAATGCTTCTACAATTAATAATATAAAATTGATTAAAATATTGTTTAAATAATATATTTAAATTAAAAATATTATTTAATAAAACGTTATGTCTGATGCTGTAAAAGATTATTTAGCACAATATTATAATAATCCAAAAAAATTAGAAGATTATAAACTCAAAGTTTTAAAAAATCATTATTATTTAACAATAAATCTAATTTTAAACTGTGATTATGAAGATTTTCAAATTGGTGTAAATAATAATAAAAAATTACTATTCTTTACAAGCAAAAAAAATAACGATTTAGAAGTCATTTATAATAATTATAATGACTCATATTATTTAAGAAAAAACAAATTTGTTAATTTACAGAAAATTAATCTAGAGGATTATAAAGTAACAACTATCGCATTAAAAGATGAATTATTAGTAGAAAAAAAATATGAAGAATATAAGTGTTTACCTATGTGTACAATAATGTAATTTATCATTAAATTAAATTAAATTAAATTATCATACAAGCTCATCAATAAAACCACTTTTTTTACATTTTTTAGCATCCCATGTATTATTTTGTTGAAAATATTTAATAATTTTATCATCACTAATTTTATTATTATATGTTTTAATTAGCAAATGTAGTTTATTATAAAAATTAGAAATGCCAGAAATATTATTACATTGAATAAATGTTAACCAATAATTAGAATTATTATAAACTTTTGATAAAATATTATTAACATTTTTTTTCATAATTCTATAATTACAACAAATTGCTAATAAAAATCCAACATCAGCACAAGAATCTTCAATAATTGATATAATTTCTGTATTAATAGTATTTTTATATTTTATAAATTCTAATAAATCATCTAAATAACCCCCTTTAGAAGATATATGTAAATATATAGAATTATCAAGCATAAATAATTTTTTATTTGATAAAATAGTACTAATATATAAAATTAATGTATCAATTGTTTCTTTATTAACGTTAGCACTAAAATATATATGATTATCATGTAATAATATTTTATCACAAGTTAGTTGATTATAATATTTATTAAAAATTTTATATTGCTGTGATGATAAAATAATATTTTCATTAATTTGATTAATATCATTATATATCCTCTTATTTGACATAAATACTGTTATTTTTTGTAAATATAAAATAAATATAAATTAAATATAAAAAATCAATTTTATTTTTTATTTTTTATAATTTTATTTTTATAATTTTATTTTTTATAATTTTATTTTTTATAATTTTATTTTTTTAAAATAAAAAATAAAATTGATTAAATTATTTTAAATAACTTAAAATAATAACTAGAATAAAATTAACATTATGTCACAACTTTCGCTATACATCCCAATTATTTCAGAATCTATTTCAGAAGCATATATTAAGAAAATGTTTCTTATGAACAATATTGGTAGGATTAAGCGTGTTGATTTTGTAAAAAACAAAGAAAAAAATAGACGCGAAGCTTTTATTCATTTTAATGAATGGTTTAACACAGATGAAGCAAAAGAACTAAAAAAGGATATTTTAGATAATTCAAGTAAAACAAAATTTAAATACGGACCAAGCAGCAATTATTGGCCTCTATTAGTAAATATTAACGCAAATAAAAAGATTAATAATCCAAAATATGAGACATTATCCAAAGAAGAAATTTTAAAGATGCATAAACAAGTATTAAATATTGGTTCAACAATTAAAGCGACAAATAATAAGAAAGTTAAAAAATAGATTATACTTTTTAAAAGATAATAAAAAATTAAAAAAAATGGTTATATAAATAATCCAATAATGTAGTAAATATAGAAATAGCAATAATAATTATTATAGTAATTTTTTTGCTCATTAAATAAGGCCAATAAGGATAAATTATAGTTATGATTATAGCTAATAATGTAAATAAATAGTTATAAATGTTTTGTTTCATATATTTTTTTATATTTATAAAAGGATATAAACCTATTATGTGCGAAATAAATGTAAAATATAATATACTATCTAAATTATATTTTTTTGCTGAGAGATAACCATCATATGTACCGGCAATAAAAAAAAACAAAAAAACATTATGGAAATATTTAATATAATTATCTAAATAAAATATTATAAATATGCTACTTGGAATAAGCAAAAATGAAGCTTTATTTTTTTTAATTTTAACATTATAATAATAAAGTTCATTATTTTTTAAAGTTATCATTTAAATTATAAACATAATAAAAATTGATAAAATATATTTTTTTTATATAAATTATATGCCAAGTAACAAACAATTTGAATCATCGAGAGAACGTAAAAATAAAAAAGATAAAAATAATAAAGATTCAATTTATTCTTCAAAACATATAAGACAAAAAGAGGAATTGTTAGAAAAATCAAAAAATAATAAACAAGAAGTAAAAAATAAAAAAAATTAAAATATAAAATTGATTTTAAAATATTTATAGAATTTAATAAATAACATTATAGATAAAATGGGAGCAGGTATTCTACCAGTAACATTATATAAAGGAGCGTTATTTCTATTAGTAGGCCAAGAAAAATATAGTCATTTATGGTCAGATTTTGGTGGCAAATCAAATAAAGGAGAAAAATTAGTAAAAACAGCAATTAGAGAAGGTGGAGAAGAATTAAATGGTTTATTAGGAATGAATGACGAACTAGAAAATAAAGTGTTAAGTAATATTATTTTATCTATTAGTTATGATAAATATACTACATTAGTATTTAAAACATATTTTGATCCACAACTACCATTATATTTTGATAATGTAAATAAATTTGCTGAAACGCATTTACAGGATAAAATCGATAATAACCATAATGGTTTATTTGAAAAAAGTGAGATTAAATGGATAGAAATTTCAAAATTAAAAAATAAAAAAATTAAAGCAACTTTTAGACCTTGGTATATACCAATTTTAGATTGTATTATTGATAAAGAAGAATTTATTATTAATGAGATTAATAATAATCCAAAAATCACAAAATTAGTAAATAAAAAAACATATGATGCTGTAGAATTACTTTAAAACCAATATTTAATAATATAAATAACAATAAGTAAAAACTTTATATTATTAAATATTTTTTTTATGTAATATGATTTCACAGGACAA
>MDTB01172325.1_pt1 | contig 10083 bp, 13 predicted proteins | sample 811161 | NCBI WGS metagenome assembly MDTB01 (sample SAMN05326650, study PRJNA326480) | marine metagenome | isolation source: seawater | place: Mediterranean Sea | collected 2009
AAAAAATGCCCTATTGCATTTTTTTCACTTGTTATTTCACCATGAAAATCAACTATAAGAAAATCATAATCTTCTTTTAATTTATATTTTTTCAAAAATTTTTCTGATGCTTCAAATACGTCTTCACATTTTTTCATAAAAATATTTCCCATTAAATTTAATACACCTATTTTCATTCCATTTTTGGAAATAAATATTCCAAATCCTTTTCCTGGAGATGGTTCAATTAAATTTTCAGGCCTTAAAAGTCTTTTTTCTTTTTCAATATGTGTCATTGTTTCCTTTTGATCCCACACATGATTTCCTGTTGTAATTACATCAACTCCACAATTAAAAAGTTCTTTGCAAATTCCCTCAGTAATTCCAACACCAGAGTCAGCGGCATTTTCTCCATTTGCAACTACAAAATCAATTTTCTCATCATCTATTTTTTTAATTAAGTTGTTCAAAACCATTGAACGTCCTGAAATGCCAACTATATCCCCTAAAAAAAGTATTTTCATTTAATGATATATTTATTTGTAACAATATAATCTAATTTTTGATCATTTACATTAATAGGCACTTTTTTTATTTTTTGATTTGCATAAGCCAATCCTATTTTAATAATCTTTTTTTTTTGAGAAAATTTTTTAATTAATCGATCATAATATCCACCACCATACCCAAGTCTGTTTAAATTTTTATCAAATGCAACTAATGGAATTAATAATATATCTGGATAAACCATATATTCAATCTCTGGCTCAGGTATTCCATGTTTATTAATTCTTAATGGATCAGAGAATGACCATCTATAAAAATCCATAATAAAATTATTTTTAATCACTGGTAAAGAAATACAAAAATTTTTATTTTCTAATTTTTTTAATATTTCCAGATCGTCTATTTCAAAATTAAATGGATAATAACCGCCTATTATTTTATTTGTTATTTTTTCTTCTTTAATAATTTTCAAAATTTTATAAAAATCAATTTGAATATTTTTTTTATCAATATTTTCTCTAACTTTTATTATTTTTTTTCTTATTTTAGATTTTAACACAAACTTACTGGACTGGGTTTTCTAAATTTGCTTTTTCAACAAAGTTTTCAATTTCTTCTGTAGCTTCTTCGATTATTTTTTCATAATTCTCTTTATTTTTTTTTATTTCATTTTCAAAATCTTGATAATCTTGTACTAATTGCTTCATCTCTTCTTCTTTTTTATCTTTATATTTATAAACTAAAGATTTTAATTCTTTAAATTTTTCTGATAAATTTTTTAATTCTACTTTTTTTTCCTCTACTTTTTTTTTTGTTTCAAAATATTCATCCATTATTTTAACAGATGTAATTAACAAAAGTTTATTTTCACCTATATTTCCTAGTTCATTTTTTAAATTATTAAACTTTTGATTAATATGAACTAATAATTCCTCTAAATGTTCTTCTTGTCCATCTTCACAAGATAATAGAAAGTTTTTACCATTAAATTTTATATTTACATTTGCCATTTATCTATTTCTTCTAGTAAAGTATCTGTTTCTTGATTTAATTCATCAATTTTCTCTGAAAATTCTATTTCTTTTTTTTGTTCATCTGCTTTTTTTTCATTAATGTCTTCTAATTTTTGATTTAAAGCCTCATGTTCATTCAATAAATTTTGATACTTTTCTTTAATTTCTTTTTTTTCAATTTCTAATTGATTTTTTTGTAAGCTTAAATTTTCAAGGCTACTTTTTAAAGCTGGATTTTGTAAATTTAAATTTTTTAATTTATTAAGTGCAAAACTTAATTTTTTTTCTTTTTCACTGTCTGTTTTCATATATATATGTTTATATTATAAAATTGAGTCTTCTAAGTCTAGATAGGATATTTTTTGAACAAACTACATAAAGATTTATCAAACGCTGTAAGATTTTTATCAATAGATGCCGTCCAAAAAGCTAACTCAGGTCATCCAGGTATGCCTATGGGAATGGCTGATGTAGCAACGGTCCTTTTTAAAGACTTTTTAAATTTTAATCCAAAAAATCCTAGCTGGATAAATAGAGATAGGTTTGTGCTCTCAGCAGGTCATGGATCTATGCTGCTATACTCTCTTTTATATTTAACAGGTTATAAAAGTATTTCATTAAATGATATTAAAAATTTTAGACAATTAAACTCAATTTGTGCAGGTCATCCAGAATATCATCCAAATTCTGGAATTGAAACAACGACCGGTCCTTTGGGACAGGGCATATCAAATGCAGTTGGATTTGCAATAGCTGAGGAAATTTTAAAAAAAAAAGTAGGAAAAAATAAAATTAATCATAAAACTTATGTTCTAGCTGGTGATGGATGTTTGATGGAAGGAATTAGTCATGAAGCATTAAGTCTTGCTGGACATCTCAAATTAAAAAATCTCATTTTACTTTTTGACAATAATTCCATTTCTATTGATGGACCTACTAATCTAGCAGTTTCTGATAATTATGAAAAAAGATTTAAAAGTTATGGTTGGGATTATTTAGATATTGATGGTCATAATTATAAAGAAATATACAAAGCTTTAAAAAAAGCTCAAAAATCAAAAATACCAACAGCCATCTCATGTAAAACAACAATTGGTTATGGATCGCCAAATAAATCTGGCAAAGCATCTTCTCATGGGAGTCCTTTGGGTGAAGAGGAAATAAAATTAGTGAGAAAAAAATTAAAATGGAAATATGAACCTTTTGAAATTCCAAATAATTTATTAAATGAATGGAAAAAAATTGGAGAGAAAGCTTCTCAAAAGGCAAAAAAAAATGAAAGAAAATTTAAACAAATCTTTACTAACAAAATGTTTCCAAATTCATTGAATGATTTAATTGAAAAAGTAAAAAATGACTATTTAAAAAACCCAAAACCACTTGCTACAAGAAAATCATCTGAAATGTTTTTAGACATAATATACAAATTACCAAATCTAATTGGTGGCTCTGCAGACTTAACTGGTTCTAATAATACAAAAACTAAAAATCATAAAATAATAAAGCCAGGTAAATTTTCTGGAAATTATATTCACTATGGGGTGAGAGAACACGCCATGTGTGGCATAATGAATGGAATTGCACTGCATAGTGACTTGATTCCCTATGGTGGTACTTTTTTAATATTTAGTGATTATTGTAAACCATCAATAAGACTAGCAGCTATGATGAAACAAAGAGTGATATATGTTTTTAGTCATGATTCAATCGGTCTTGGTGAGGATGGACCAACACATCAACCAATTGAACAACTAACAAGTCTAAGAGCAATTCCAAACTTGAATGTTTTTAGACCAGCAGATTTAATAGAGACTTTTGAATGCTGGAAATTAGCTATTGAAGACAAAAATACGCCAAGTGTAATTGCTTTAACAAGACAATCAATTAGCCCAGTAAGAGCTAAAACTTCTTCCGAAAATAAGTCATCCTTTGGTGCTTATGAAATTCTGAGAACTTCGGATAATATTAATATAACAATAATATCAACTGGCTCAGAAACTAATTTAGCATGCGATATTAGTCATAAATTGGCCACAGAAAATATTTACTCCAAGGTAATATCAATGCCTTGCCAAGAATTATTTGATCAACAACATGAAAGTTATAAAAAAAAAATTTTAGCTGAGACAGATCTGATTGTATCAATAGAAGCTTCTGAAACAAGTTATTGGAATAAATATACGGGTCTTAATGGATTAAATTTTGGCATAAATGATTTTGGAAAAAGTGCTCCATATAAAGAAATATATAATCACTTTAATTTAAATTCAGAAAATATAATAAATAAGATTAAAGAAAAATTATGAAAATAAAAGTTGGTATCAATGGAATGGGTAGAATAGGACGAATGATTGTGCGAGCCATTACTGAAAGTAATAACAAAAATATAATAATAAAACATATTAATAATAGAACGAACTCTGAAGCCTGTTCTAATCTTTTAAAATATGACTCTATTCATGGAAGATTTAAAGCAGAAATAAGTTTTGATAAAAAACATTTAATAATTAACAGAAATAAAATTTCTTTTAGTCAAGAAACAGACTTGAAAAATATTAATTGGAAAAAGTTTGATGTTGATTATGTTTTTGAATGTACTGGCAAATTTAACTCAAAAGATCAACTATTACCTCATTTAAATAATGGGGCAAAAAAAATCATTGTTTCTGCACCTTGTAAAAATGCAGATAAAACTATTGTATTCGGAGTTAATGAAACAAAATTAAAAAAAGAAGATAAGATTATTTCTGCTGCATCGTGTACTACTAATTGTCTTGCGCCTGTGGCTCATGTTTTAAATAAAAACTTTGAAATTGAAAAGGGGTTTATGACTACAATACACTCATTTACAAGTGATCAAAGAATATTAGATAATTCACATAAAGACCCAAGAAGAGCACGGTCTGCAAGTCAATCAATAGTGCCGACGTCGACAGGTGCATCAAAAACAATAGGTGAAATTATACCCCCTCTAAAAGGTAAATTAGAAGGTATCGCAATGAGAGTTCCAACCCCAAATGTTTCTCTAGTCGAATTAGTTTTTTGCACAAAAAAAGATTTAAGTATTGAGAAGATTAACTCTGCGTTTAAGAATTTTAGTAAAAAAAATAAGAGTAAAGTTCTAAATATAACTTTTGAAAAACTTGTATCTATTGATTTTAATCATAATCCTGCTTCATCAATTGTTGATGCAAATTTAACAAATGTTGTTGGAAAAAATATGGGAAAAATTTCTGCTTGGTACGATAATGAGTGGGGGTTTTCAAATAGAATGTGTGATATAGTTGAGTATCTTCATAAAATTTCTTAATGAAAAATATTAAAGATCAAGAAAATCTTTATCAAAAAAGAGTTTTATTAAGATTAGACTTAAATGTTCCAATAAAAAATGGAATAATTGGTGATCAAACTAGAATAGATAAAATATTACCTGTAATTAAATTTTTAATTAAAAAAAACTCTAAGATTTTAGTTATTTCACATGTAGGTAGACCAAAAGGAAAAGTAAAAAAAGAACTATCACTAAAACCAATTTGTGAATATTTAGAAAAAAAGATTAATCAAAAAATTAAACTTATAAATAAAAATATTTTAGAATTAAAAAAAGAAGATTTATTTAAAAGTCCTGAAGATCAAATAATTTTCCTCGAAAATATCAGATTTTATGAAGAAGAAGAAGAAAATGATTTAGATTTTTCTAAACATTTAGCTAGTTTTACTGACTTATTTGTAAATGATGCATTTTCATGTTCGCATAGAGCTCACGCTTCAATTGATAAAATTACACAATTTCTACCATCTTATGCAGGCATTCAATTAAATTCAGAAGTAAAAGCTTTAAATAAAATTACTTCAAAGATTAAGAGACCCATAACTTGTATTATTGGAGGTTCAAAGATATCAACCAAAATTAATATTATAAAAAATTTAATTCCTAAATTTGATAATATTATTATTGTTGGAGGAATGGCAAATAATATACTTAAATACAAAGGCTATAATATTGGAAAATCTATTCAGGAAGACAATTGTGATAAAATAATTGAAGAAATATTTTCTTTATCAGAAAAAGAAAACTGTAAAATTATTTATCCTGAGGATGTTAATGTTGGAAAAAAACTTAATGGATCAGGTAAAATAAAAGATTTAAAAAACATCTTAGATGATGAAATGATTTTAGACATTGGAATTAAATCAATAAAAACCATAAATAAAATCATTGATAAAAGTAGTACTATTTTATGGAATGGACCAGCGGGTTATTTTGAAAATCAAAATTTTGCTAAAGGAAGTTTTGAAATTTATAAAAAAATAAATGAAAAAAATAAAACTAATACAATTTATTCTGTTGCAGGTGGAGGAGATACAGTTGCTTTTTTGAATAGCATAACTCTTAAAAATAATTTTAATTTTGTTTCAACTGCTGGTGGAGCTTTTTTAGAATATCTTGAAGGAAATGAGTTACCTGGTATAAAAGCCTTAAAATAAAATGTCAGAATTAAATAAAATTGCATTAAAAATTTTATCTAATGGCAAAGGTATTCTGGCAGCAGATGAAAGCACTGGAACAATGACTAAAAGACTTGAAAGTGTAAATGTTCCATCAACATCTGATAATAGACTTTTATTTAGGGAAACTCTTTTTTCCTCTGAAAGTATGAAAAATTGTATTGGAGGAGTAATTTTATATGATGAAACAATTAAACAAAAAACAAGTTCAGGCAAAACTATATCACAAATAATTTCTTCATCTGGTGCAATTCCTGGAATAAAAGTAGACACTGGTGCAAAAGTTTTTGCTAGTTCGCCTAAGGAAAAAATTACAGAGGGCTTAGATGGTTTAAGAGAAAGACTAAAAGAATATTATGAACTTGGTGCAAGATTTACAAAATGGAGAAGTGTATTTAATATATCGAGTGAATATCCAAGTAAATTATCTATCAATGCTAATTCTCATGCATTAGCAAGATATTCTGCCTTAGTTCAAGAATGTAAAATGGTACCAATAGTGGAACCAGAGGTATTGATGGATGGAAATCATTCAGCAGAGGACTGTTATAAAAAAACATCCAATGTTATTAAAAAATGTTTTGAGGAACTAATACTTTACAATATCGATTTAAGTGGAATAATTTTAAAACCAAATATGATTTTATCTGGAGCTAGCTCAGATAAAAAAATATCAAACGAAGAGGTAGCTAAATTAACCTTAAAATGTCTTGAAGAGAATGTACCAAAAAATGTGCCTGGAATAGCTTTTTTATCAGGTGGCCAAAATGAAATTCAAGCAACTGAAAATTTAAATTTAATAAATAAATATAATAAAACAAATTTTATAATGACTTTTTCATATGGAAGAGCACTTCAACAAAGTGCGCTCAAATATTGGTCAAAAAATATCAAAGATATAAAAGGCACACAAAAAATCTTCAACCACAGAGCTAATATGAATACATTAGCCGCAGAAGGAAAATGGTCTGCAGAGCTTGAAAAAAAATAAAAAAATTAAAAAATTTATTTATTTAATTTCTCCAAATAAAATTGTAAATGAAAATTTTTATATTAATTTATCTTTAGTATTAAAAACAAGAAAAGTAAGTTTTTTTCAATTAAGATTAAAGAAAGAGACCGCTAAAAATAAATTAATTATTGGAAAAAAAATTAAAAAAATTTGTAAAAAATATAAAGTTAAATTTTTAATTAATGATAATCCTAAGCTTGCAAAAAAGATCCAAGCAGATGGTTGTCATTTAGGCCAAAAAGATATGCATATTATTAAAGCCAGAAAAATACTTAAAAATAAAATAATCGGAGTTACATGTCATAATTCTATAAAATTAGCAAAAAAGGCAATTGAAAGCGGAGCAGATTACATAGCTTTTGGAGCTTTTTATTCATCAATAACTAAAAAAGTAAGATTTAGAGCTAATATAAAAATATTAAAATTAGCTAAGAAAATAACTAATAAGCCTATTGTAGCAATTGGAGGAGTAAAATTAAATAATTATAAAAAACTCTTATTGAATAAAGCAAACTTTTTAGCTATTTCAAGCTACGTTTGGAATAATAAAAAATATAAACCTTTAGAAGCTATTAAAAAATTAAAGTGAAAATATACGCAAGTGAAATTAGAGTAGGAATGCTTATTGAGTACAAAGATGATCTTTGGCAAGTGTTAAAAACCCAGCATGTTAAGCCTGGCAAAGGTGGGGCATTTGCACAAGTTGAGATGAAAAGTGTTAATAAAAATACAAAATTGAACGAAAGATTTAGATCAAGTGAGTCTGTAGAAAAAGCCTCATTGGATGAAATAAAATTCAATTATCTATACGAAGATGACGCAGATTATTACTTTATTGAGCCAAAATCTTATGAACAAATTAATATTAAAAAAGAAATTGTTGGTGAAAAAGGTAAAATGCTTACAGAAAATTTAGAAGTAAATATAAGTTTTTATAATGAAAAACCATTGACCGTAGAGTTACCAAATCAAATTACATGTACAATTGAAACAACTGATGTGGCTCTTAAAGGTCAAACAGTTTCATCCTCTTATAAACCAGCAACATTAGATAATGGAATTAATATTCAAGTCCCTCCCTTTATTGTCAGTGGAGATAAAGTCATAGTGGATACTAGAACTATGGAGTATATAAAAAAAATATAAAATTTTATGCAATCAATATCAGCTAATCTAAATATAATGATAAAAGCAGCTGAAAAAGCATCTAAAACTCTAATTAGAGATTTTGGAGAGATTGAAAAATTACAAGTCTCAATCAAAGGACCAACTGATTTTGTTTCTAATGCTGATATGAAAGCAGAAAAAATAATTATCGAAGAATTAAAAAAAGCAAGACCCTCATATTCTATTATCAGTGAAGAAGATGGTTCAGAGATAAATGAAGATGAAAATAACACTTGGATTATTGATCCTATCGATGGTACCTCAAATTTCTTGCATGGAATTCCCCATTTTGCAATTTCTATTGGTTTAAGATCTTATAATGAAATAGTTTCTGGAGTAATTTATGACCCAATTAAAGATGAGATGTTTTATGCTGAAAAGGAAAGTGGAGCTTTTTTTAACAATAAAAGAATAAAAGTTTCAAAAAGAAAAGAAATTGATAGCTGCTTATTTGCTACTGGAGGTTCAATGAAAAAAGAAATTGATCTATCTATTAGAAAATCTGGAAGTGCAGCACTGGATATAGCTTATGTTGCTGCGGGCAGATATGATGGCTATTTTCAAAACAAACTTAATTTATGGGATATAGCTGCAGGTATAATTATTTTAAAAGAGGCCGGAGGTATAATCAATGAAATAAACCTCTCTCAAAATAAAAATATCAAAATAAAAGCTTCTAGCATAGCAATTAATGAAAAAATGCTTGAAAAATTAAATAACTTTTAATTGTTTTATAGAATTCTTTTGTTATAAGTCTCGATATGAAAAAAGACATACATCCAAACTACCACACTATAAAAGTAGAAATGACTGATGGAACTCAATTTGAAACAAGATCTACTTGGGGTAAAGAAGGTGAAACCTTAAAACTAGAAATTGATCCAAAATCTCATGCTGCTTGGACAGGCGGAAAACAAAAACTTTTGGATAAAGGTCGTGTAAGTAAATTTAATAAAAAATTTCAAAACTTTAGATCAAAGAAAAAAGATTAAATGTCAAACGTACCCTTAATGCCTATGGCAACTGCTGTATGGCTTGTAGAAAATACAACTCTTACATTTAGACAAATTGCAAAATTTTGTAATTTACACGAAGTTGAAGTCCAAGGTATTGCTGACGGAGAAGTAGCTAAAGGAATAAAAGCTTACAACCCAATTATATCTGGTCAGCTTACTAGAGAAGAAATTGAGTTGGCTTCAAAAGATGAAAATAAGGATATTCATATAAAGAGTAATGATATTGAAATATCAGCAGAGGATAAAAAAATTAAAAAATACATACCACTGTCTAAAAGACAAGACAAACCAGACTCAGTATTATGGCTAATAAAACACCACAATTTACTAAAAGACTCTCAAATAGCAAAATTAGTAGGTGTAACTAAAACCTCTGTAACCTCAATTAAAAATAAGAGCTATTGGAATTATAATAATTTAAATCCAAAAGATCCTGTTGCTTTAGGGCTTTTTTCTCAAAATGATCTATTAAAAGCTATAGAAAAAGCTGAAAGAAGAATAAAGAGAGAAAAAAAAGAAAAAGAAAAAACCAAAAAAGTTAATGAAACATCAAATAATATATAAATATAATAGACATCAAAATTTTAAAATGATAGTTAATCATTTTTTTGGAGGTACTTACGAAAATAGAAGTTAAAGATAATAATGTTGAACAAGCCCTTAGAGTTCTTAAAAGAAAACTACAAAGGGATGGGTTCTTTAAAGTGGTAAAATTAAAAAGTGTTTATGAAAAACCATCTGAAAAGAAAAAGAGAATTCTCCAAGAAAATATTAAAAGAGTAAAAAAGCTAAATAAGCTAAAAAATAGAATTTGAGTATACCGCGGGGTGGAGCAGTCTGGTAGCTCGTCAGGCTCATAACCTGAAGGTCGGCGGTTCAA
>MDTB01175320.1_pt1 | contig 10083 bp, 11 predicted proteins | sample 811161 | NCBI WGS metagenome assembly MDTB01 (sample SAMN05326650, study PRJNA326480) | marine metagenome | isolation source: seawater | place: Mediterranean Sea | collected 2009
AGCATAGTTTTTAATGGATATTACGTTATATGACTCTTTAAAGAGACAAAAAGTATTATTTAAACCGATAAAAGATAATCGAGTTGGAATTTATGTTTGTGGTGTTACTGTATATGATGATTGTCATATTGGTCATGCAAGAGCTTATGTTGTTTTTGATTTGTGGAGGCGTTTATTTGAACAGAGTGGATATGATGTTCGCTTTGTCCAAAATTTTACAGATATTGATGATAAAATTATAGCTCGTGCTTTAGAGCGTAATATATCAACGGAAGAGTTAACAGCAACAACAATAAAATCTTTTTTTGAAGATATGGATGCTTTAGCTATTAAACGAGCAACTGTTTACCCTAAAGCGACTGATTCTATTTCTGATATGCATGAATTGATTCAGCGCTTATTAGATAATGGTTCAGCGTATTGTAAGGACGGTACAGTGTTTTTTTCGGTTGCAAGTAAATCCGATTATGGAAAATTGTCACATAAGGTAATTGAAGATTTACAGTCTGGTGCTCGGGTTGATATAAATGTATCAAAACGAAATCCTTTAGATTTTGTATTGTGGAAACCTGCAAAAGAAGGGGAGCCCTCGTGGCCTAGTCCTTGGGGAGACGGACGTCCTGGATGGCATATTGAGTGTTCCGCAATGGCCATGAGAGAGTTGGGAGAGACGATTGATATTCATGCGGGTGGTGCTGACTTGCTATTTCCTCATCATGAAAATGAAATTGCTCAATCTGAATGTGCTACAGGTAAAGTTTTTGCCAATTATTGGTTGCATAATGGGTTTGTAACTATAAAAGACGAGAAAATGGCTAAGTCTAAGAATAATTTTTTTACAATAAAAGAAGTCTTGAAATCGGTTCCTGCCCCAGTATTACGTTTCTTTTTGATGAGAGTGCATTATCGTGCACCATTAAACTTTTCTAAAGACGCTATAGATGATGCCCATAATGCGTTCATGCGACTTCAGGAAACGGTTCGAAATAACTCTTCAGATCAGTCTATTTTAACTGAAGTTGATAAGTTAGAATTGTGTCGACTTCAAGATCGTGTATGGGTAGCATTAGCAGATGATTTAAATACTTCAGATGCAGTGGCTGTGCTTTTTGAGTTGTCTAAATTAATCAATAAATTGGGTGCTGGTGCCGAGTATTTAATTGAAAGTTGTCAGTGCTTAGGTTTAGATATTTTACCTAAAGATAACGATATTCCAGATGATATTGTTGAGCTTGTAAATCGAAGGCAAGATGCAAAGGCTAATCGAGATTTTGCGTTAGCTGATCAGCTGAGAGATGAGATTGTAGCTAATGGCTATAGTATTAAAGATACTCCAGATGGACCAATAATTTCATCTTGAAATAATGTTTATAATTTAAACATTATTTTAATATACTTTGAATTTTTCTTTTAATGTATAATTTATGAACATATTAATACTTTTTTTTGGCATGTTTTTTGCACTTTATTAAGTGTAAAATAGTTTTTATATAGGAGTATTGAATGTCCGTACATTATATTAGTTCTAAAGTAATACAAACTTTAAAAGATAATTGGGAGACTATTTTTCATCCTGACATGATGTTATATAAAGATAGTTATATGATTCCAGGATATTCTTTTCAGCTTAGGTCTGCAGAGTCTTCTATGGAAGAGTCAACATCGTTGTGGAACTAGCTAAAATTGTAGAAAAAAAGAGCAAGCTTATGCTTGCTCTTTAGGTATTTTATAAATCGAATAGAACTAATACTCTAATTTGACTGTTCCTGTTTTAATTACACATTGGCATCCTAAGCGTTTATTGCCTTCCATACCAAGGTCTTCTTCTTCTTCGGTTAGTTCATTTAGATTGCTTTCACCTTCTAAAACTTCAACTTCACAAGTACCGCATACACCATTACTACATCCAATTGGTACGCCTGCTTCTTCAATTGCATCTACAATGTTTTCACCATCTGTAATTTCTATTTCTTCATCATTTATAATTAATGTTGCCATGATTGAGTTCCTTCTCTACTTAATAGATTAAATTTACTATAACTTTTGTGTTTAATACAGTCAAGAATCTTCCTCATCTTTGTAGTCGTGAAAGTTATTTACTTTGTTTCCAAGTTCTTTATCTAAAAAATATAAGGATCTGGAGTCTTTTCCTAATATTTTTAATTCATTTAATATATCTCTCATTTGAGCTTCTTCTTCAACTTGTTCTTTAACATACCATTGTAAAAATTCTATAGTGGCATGGTCTTTTTCTTTATGTGCAACCTCTAGCGCCTTATATGTTGTCTGAGTAACATATTCTTCATTTTTTAGAGCTTGTTTGAATAGGTCTTTTACATTTTTAAAGGAATAGTTTGCGGGTTTGAGCATTTCAAATTTAATCTTACCATCTCGATCTAAAATATAATGATAATACTTCATCATGTGTTCCATTTCTTCATAGGCTTGATGACGTAGCCATTTTCCTATTCCTTTAAGTCCCATTGCTTCTGCTGTACCCGACATATCTATATAATGAAAATAAGCACTATGTTCAATATTTAGTTGTTTATTTAAACTTTTTTCAACTTTTTTATTCATAAAATATCCTTTAAAATTTTTCAACTTTATGTTTTATCGATAATTTTTTCTTGAATAATGAGTGTAATTATGTGATTGAATCTAGTACTTTTCGATAGTTTTGCTTATACTATTAGGCGATCAGTTTAAGGAGTGTTTATGAAAGTTCGGTTTGCCCCATCTCCTACAGGGAATTTGCATATTGGTAGTGTACGTACAGCATTATTTAATTGGGTTTATGCTCAAAAATATGGCGCGGGATTAGTTTTACGTATTGAAGATACAGATATCTCTCGTTCAAAATCAGAATATGAAGATAATATTATGGAGGGGTTGAACTGGCTTGGTTTGACTATGGACGAATCACCATTAACACCTCTAGAGGATTGTTTGTATCGACAATCGCAGCGAATGGATCAAGATATTTATCTTCAGAAGGCTAAGTCTTTAATTGATTCTGGATATGCTTATTATTCATTTGAAACAGAAGAAGAGCTTGAACAGGAACGGGCTAGTGCTAAAGCTCGAGGTGAGGCTTATGTTTATTCAGGTAAAAGTCGCTTGTTGTCCCCAGAACAAATTCGATCTAATTTAGACTCTGGTATGCCTTATACTATACGTTTTTATATAGGAGAGCCTCAATCTATTGTTGTTAATGATTTGATTAGAGGGGATATTGATTTTGATACGAGTTTATTATCTGATTTTATAATTATTAAATCGGATGGAAGTCCATCCTATAACTTTGCAGTTGTTGTTGATGATTATGATATGGGGATTACACATGTTATACGTGGTGAAGACCATATTTCAAATACACCACGTCAAATTTTAGTTTACAAGGCTTTAGGCGCAGTTACTCCTAAGTTTGCTCATCTTCCAATTATTTTAGGTAAAGATAAGTCTAAATTATCTAAACGAGATGGGGCAGTAGCTGTTACTGATTATCGTGATCAAGGATACTTGCCAGATGCATTATTAAATTATTTGTCGTTGTTAGGATGGTCTCCAGAAGATGGTCGAGAGCTATTATCTCGGGATGAACTAATTTCTCAATTTGATATTTCTAGAATCTCAAAATCTGGTGCTGTATTTGATGAGAAAAAATTAAAGTGGATGAATGGCCAATATATTCGTCAGCACTCACCAGAGCAGTTATTAGATTTAGTTAAACCATTTTTAAGTTCAGTATCTGTTTCCGCTATATCTTCTTTTTCTACCACACTTCAAGTTCAAATGATTCAATCTATACAGGATAATTTGGAATTGTTATCAGAGGTTAATCATTATTTAGAATTATACGTTATTTCAGAAGAAAAATTTAAAGAACGTTTGGCGGAGTTCTCATTTTCAGAGCAGGATCAGCGTGTATTATTGTTATTTGCATCGAAATTAAGTTCTAGTAATTGCTCTAGAGATGATGTGGAATCTGCAATGCAAGCTATTTGTGATGAAGAAGGGTTAGGTAAAGGTAAGGTGTTTAAACCTATTCGAATCGCGACTACGAGTTATTCTTCTGGTCCTTATTTGCCCGATGCCCTATCTGTTTTTGGGTTGGATCGTGTTTTGAAGCGTTTAAGTCTGACAATTCAGGTAGATGGTTATGGACAATCATGACTTTTTAACGAGTGATGAAATTAGATCTTTAGTTCCTATTCGTTCTGAAAAAGCACATAAGGGAACGTGTGGTCGTTTGTTAATTGTAGCGGGATCATCGACGATGATGGGTGCAGCTTTGTTATGTGCAAAGGCCGCATTTCGGTCTGGCGTTGGAATGGTATATTTGGCTTCAGGCTCATCTTTTGTCCATCAGTTAGTCTTAGAATTGCCAGAGTTAATAGTACTACCATTAACAGAAGAGTCAGGAAATTATGGGGCTATGGCTTTAGAAGAATTAAAGTCTTATATTTCAAAATATGAGTTTAGTTCTGTGCTTATAGGGCCTGGTTTAGGTCAAGACAAAGCAACTAAAGTGATGATTAAATCGTTTTCTTGTATTGTTGCAGAAAGGGGTATTGCGGGTGTTATAGATGCTGATGCATTTTATGCTTTAGATCCGGAATTGTTTGTGTCTTTTCCAATGAACTCGTATGTTTTAACACCTCATCCTAAAGAGTTTAGTGTTTTTTCTGGATTGACCTATAGTGATGATCAACGACAGTTATTGTCAGAAAATTTAGCGCAATCTATTCAACAAATTATTGTTTTAAAAGGTCATCAGTCTATTATTACATACGCAGGTACTTCAGTTATTAATCCAACTGGTAATTCGGGTATGGCCACGGCTGGTTCAGGTGATGTTTTGTCCGGTATAATTGCTGGATTTATAGGCCAAGGGGTTATGGCTTGTGATGCGGCATATCTTGGTGTGTATTTGCATGGTTTAGCTGGAGATATAGCGGCTAGTTTATTGGGTGAACACTCTGTTTTAGCTTCCGATTTAATTGATCGTTTTCCTTCTGCTTTAAAAGAGGTGATGAAATGATGGGCTTAACGTTTTGGGAGATTGAAAATCCATCTGGTGATGATATTAAATTATTTTGGTCAGAATTAGGTCTTTCTAAGGATATTGCTTTAGATGAATTCAATGAACTTCATTCAAAATGGGAAGATATTTTATTAGAAATGAATTCGATTTGTTTTGGTTCTGACTTCGGATTTCAATCGATTCATAAAACGGAGTGGTTGTCATTTATATCTCAACCTAAATTATTCCAACTGTCGTTAAATCGTGATTCAGGTCGTTTCATATTATATGGTTTAGATCATGTATTGTGTCGACGTCGCTTATTTAATGACATGCCTAAGGAATTGCGGTTATTTATTTTTAAGCAAAAGGCAAAGGCTTTAGAGTTAGAGACTGGTTTTTTGCAATTTGATAAGGAGTGTGGTTTAGATCAATTAGTAGACGTTCAGGACATTGGTATGGGGCATTCTGTTTATAGATGTTCATTTGCTTCTCGAGATCTTGTTGTAAAGCATCGTCCGTATGATACTCAAAAAGCTTATTTATCGTTAATGGAGGTTATGGGTTGGCCTACTTTTGATTATTATTTTTATGATAATCAATTTGGACCTTGGGAGTTTTCTGAATCATTAGGGGATAATAATTGTAATGATTATTTATACTCCGGTAGGTCTTTAGAGATTATCTTGCCTGACTTAGCTCAAAAAGCAGTTCTTGGTGATGTGTTTGGAATTGGTGATCGTCATTTTGAAAATTACATGATTCACAATAATCATATTTTTTCAGTGGATGTTAGTATTATGTTTTGGCCAGATAATGAGAAGTGGTCATCGTCTTATATTGCTGCTGGATTATATGAAATTACAGCGTTACGAACTTGTTTAAATGATTGGTCATTATTTTTAGATTATTGGGATCAGTTTTTTTATCATTATAGATATTATATGAATCGTATTCTTGATTTAAAACCAGCATTAGAAGAAAAAATTTCTTTGTTATTTTCTGCAGAGGAATCTCGTCGCTGTATTGAATTTTTAGAGACACGCTTAAATGATTCTGAACACTATGTATTGAATCAGGAGAAGTTATATCTACGTTCTTTTATAGAGTGTGTGAAGAGAGAACCATATAAAGCATCATTGGCTCGTATTCTTGATCATAATATCGAGCTTCAAAATCAAAATCTGTTATATAAAATGTACTACTTATCAGATAAAAAACGCTTATCTACATTTCTTCACTCAGAAAATAAATCTTCTCTATTTGAATCATTGCATACGTTTTGTGTTCAACATGATACTTCTTTTTTAGATTCAATAACTACTAATAATATTCGAATAAAAGATTTAAACGCTTTACTATAGTTATCTAGACAATAACAAAAACTAATTCGATTTTTTATACTTTAAAGTATAGTTTAATTATAGTTCATCATGACTAATTGCCAAAGTTTGGATCAAGTCGATATGATAATGCTTCTAAAATATGGTTTGTTTTTATGGAGATAGAGCATTCTAAATCAGCTATTGTTCTTGCTATTTTTAATGTTTTATGAAGAGTTCTTCCACTTAATTTTCCTGATTGGATCCCTTTTGTTAAAATTTTTTTATCATTGGTATTAAGCATACAATAATGGTGTATATCTTTTGGGGTCATTTCTGTATTTTGTTTATCTTGTTTATATCGTTCGTATTGTTGAGCTCTTGCTTTTAATATTCTTTCATATATTATAGCCGACTTTTCATTTTTTTGAGTATTTTTATCGTATATTAAATCTGAACTTTTTAGTCTAGGGATTTGTACTATTATGTCAATTCGATCTAATATTGGTCCTGATATTTTTTTCCAATATTTTTTAATTTGATAGTGAGAACATCGACAGTCTTTACCAGAATCTTGGTAATATCCACATGGGCAGGGGTTCATTGTAGCGGCTAGCATGAAGTCAGCAGGGTACTTTATGGATGTAGTTGCTCTACTAATGATAATTTCTTTATCTTCTAGTGGCTGTCTTAGTATATCTATGACTGATCGTTGAAATTCGGCGAGTTCATCTAAATATAAAATTCCATGGTGAGCTAAACTTATTTCACCAGGTTTTGGATTTGTTCCGCCTCCGACCATTCCTGCATATGAAATAGAATGATGTGGGGATCTATATGGGCAAATTAATGATGGTTTTTCATTTATTTGTTTAACTCCTAATGATTGTATATTATAAGATTCAATACTTTTTTTTTGACTTAGTTCAGGTGTTATAGTGTTTAACCGTTTCATTAGCATTGATTTACCAGAACCTGGAGGTCCGATTAATAAAATGTTATGTCGTCCTGCAACTGCAATTTCTAGAGCTCTTTTCGCATGACTTTGACCATTTACTTCTGAATAATCTAACTCTGGTCTTTTTTTTGTAATAGGGACTCTTTTAAGTGGTTTTGAGATTAATTTATTTTGGTAATAAAGATTAATATCATTTAAGTTATGAATTGGAATAACATTTGGGTTATTAATAAGCATCATGTCATAATAATTTGCTGCAGGAACAAATATTTTTTTTTTTATTACATAAGCTATGGTTACTTAATATAGAAATTAGGCCATTTAGTTTTTGTAATTGTCCATTTAATGAAAGCTCTCCAACAAATAGTGAGTTGTCGTCTTCAGGTATTTGTTTCGTTGCTTGTAAAATTCCAATGGCAATTGCTAAGTCTAGAGTGGGTCCTTGTTTTTTTATATTAGCTGGAGCTAAATTAATGGTGTAGTTACGTAATGGATAATTGAAATTAGATTCTTTTATGGCTGTTTTTATTCTATTTTTACTTTCTCGTATTACAGTATCGGCTAAACCTACAATGGTTTCTTGTGGCAACCCATTTGAAGCACTTACTTCAACTTGAATTGGTACAGATTTTACTCCAATAATTGTTGCACTTTGAATTATAGATATCATATTTTAACATTATTACGTTAGATAATTATTGTCAAATAAAAATATAACGTTAATTTATTTTGGTTCTAATTATTGGATTCTTCTTGTTTTAACAATTTGTTTTGTGTATAGTATATTCAATTCATTTAAAGGACGATAAATATGCGACAACAAACCTTTTTGGTTTCAGCTGTAAATATTAAAACTTTTATTAAGTCAGTGGTTAATTTGGCTATTGCTAGGAGAGTTGTTGTAAGAAAAGAGGATAGAGTCTATTTGGATCTACCTGTGGGTGCAATAGGTATTGCTTCCATAGTTTCTCCTCTTATTGCAGGGTTATCTGTTTTAACTGTTTTAGTTCGTCAATTTGAAGTCGATGTGTATCATAAATAGAGAGTTATAATGAAACGTATTAAACTTAAAAAGTCGTTTGATCTTAGAATAAATAAAAGACCTTCAGATATTGTTAAAGAGTCAGATGTATCGTTAACATCTGCGGTGATGCCAGATTCGATACCGTTTATCAAGCCTAAATTAACACGAAAAGTTTCTGAAAAAATTGCAGCAGGTGAAGTATTGTATTTTGACAAATCAAACCCTAAAATTCAATTTGTTTCACCTGTTTCTGGTGTTATTAAAGATATTGAGTATGGTGAACGCCGTCGATTAGATGCTGTTGTGATTGAAGAGAATGATGCGCCACCCAAATTGTTTAATAAACTTAATAGTTCATCTATTTCTAATCTTTCAAAAGAGGCATTAACTTCTCAATTATTAGATCAAGGCTTATGGCCTTTTTTTCGTTCTTTTCCATTTAAAAAAATTGCAGATCCAGATGCTGAAATTCCATGCATATATGTTACTTTAGATGATTTAGAACCATTTAAACCATCATCTGTTTTATATTCATTAGGTAAGGAAACTGAATTTCAATTTGGTTTAGAAATTCTTAAGAAATTATCTTCTTCTGTTGAAGTAGTGGCTTCTGATTCTGTAGATTACACATCTCATCCATTATCTTCTTTTGTTAGTGTGTCTGTTTCTGGGCATTATCCAGCGACTGATCCAGGTGTTGTTTTGTATCATAATAAAAAGAATGCAAGTGAAAATACATCCGTATTTATTTCTGGTCAGGATTTGATTCGTTTGGCAGAAGGGTTATTAACTGGCTTGTACCCTAAACGAAAAATGGTTATGGTTTCTGGTTCGTTGATTAAAGAATCGTTTCATTGCTGGATTAATGAGGGAGCCCCAATTACTTCTGTTGTTGAAGGTTTAGATATTAATGCAGGAACACCTTATGTTGTTATGGGTGGATTATTTACCGGAAGACGTTCGGCTATAGAGTCTTATGTAGGGTTTTATGATGATGCGTTGCAGTTTATTCCTCCACATAATGGTGGTGAGTTTTTCAACTTTTTTAAGTTAGGACAATCTAAAGTTGGCTATTCAAAGTCTTATTTAGGAGGCTTTTTAAAGTCTTTAACTTTTTCACCATCAGCTGGATTAAATGGTGGTGATCGTGATTGTATAGCATGTTCTTATTGTTCAGATGTTTGTCCAGTCGACTTATTGCCACAATATGTTTTTAAATATGTGAAAGCTAATGATATTGAGTCGGCTATGCATAATGGGCTACTAGATTGTACTGAGTGTGGTTTATGTACTTATGTTTGTCCTTCAAAAATTAATTTAGATCATTCGTTTAAAACAGCAAAATTTCAGTTAAATAAAGAGGCGATGGGATAATTATGATAAAAAAATTAAAAAAGTTTTTTGATGATACAGAAGTTTATTTTGAAAAAGGTGGTCGTTTTGAAAATTTGTACCCGATTCATGAGGCTGCGAAAAGTTTTCATTTTTCCCCAGAAACAGTTACTCATCTAGGGTCTCATATTAGAGACTTTGTTGATACAAAGCGTTATATGATTTTGGTTGTTATAGCACTTTTGCCATGTATGCTATTTGGTATTTATAATACGGGTTATCAATCTCAGCTTGTAAATAATTTAAGTATCGATTTTATGTCGTGTATGTGGATTGGATTAAAAGCCTTTTTACCTATTTTACTTGTTACTTATGCGGTAGGTGGAGCTATAGAAGCCTTATTTGCATTGGTTCGTAAACA
>MDTB01200532.1_pt1 | contig 10083 bp, 8 predicted proteins | sample 811161 | NCBI WGS metagenome assembly MDTB01 (sample SAMN05326650, study PRJNA326480) | marine metagenome | isolation source: seawater | place: Mediterranean Sea | collected 2009
AAATAAATCAAAAGATATATATATTTGTCAAAAAAATAGATGTACAATAAAATACACTTATTTAGTGTTCTAATTTTTAGCTTTTCAATGCTAAATTGTCAAACAAACACAAAATCTGATGAACCTAAAATAACATATAACGTGAGTAAAACAGACAAAGAATGGAGAGAGGAACTATCTCCTGAAGAATATGAAATTCTAATAAATAAAGGAACTGAAAAACCACACACTGGTATTTACAACATGCACTTTGAAGAAGGCGTATATGCTTGTAAAGCTTGTGGACAAGCCCTTTTCAAAAGTAATAATAAATTTAAGTCTGACTGTGGGTGGCCTAGTTACGATAGTGCAATACCAGGAGCTATAACATATAAAAAAGATACTAGTTTGGGTATGATTCGAACTGAGATTATATGCTCTAACTGTGGAGGACATCAAGGGCATGTATTTAATGATGGTCCTACATCTACAGGGATGAGATATTGTGTAAATTCTGCTAGTATTAATTTTATAAATAATAAAAATGAGTAAAAAATTTGACTTAATTGTTTTAGGAAGTGGGCCTGGAGGATATGTAACTGCTATAAGAGCATCTCAATTAGGATTAAAAACAGCCATAGTCGAGAAGGAGAGTTTAGGTGGGGTTTGTTTAAATTGGGGGTGCATACCAACCAAAGCATTACTAAAATCAGCTCAAGTCTTTGAGTACATAAAAAAAGCTGATACATATGGTCTAAAAATTAAAGATTTTGATAAAGATTTTGATGCTGTAGTCAAAAGAAGCAGAGATGTCGCTGGCGGTATGAGTAAAGGTGTAAATTTTCTTATGAAGAAAAACAAAATCGAAGTTATAAATGGATATGGAAAAATTAAACCAAATAAAGTTATCTCTGTAGAAGGTGAAGGAACTGAAATGGATTTCGAAGCTGATAATATTATAATTGCAACTGGCGGTAGATCAAGAGTTATTGATTCTATTCCTCAAGACGGCAAAAAAATTATTGGTTACAGGGAGGCAATGACATTAAAAAAACAACCAAAAAAAATGATTATTGTTGGATCTGGTGCCATAGGAATTGAGTTTGCCTATTTCTATAACTCTATGGGAACTGAAGTTAAAATCATAGAATATCTTGATAGAATTTTACCTGTTGAAGATAAAGATATATCAAATCAATTAAATAAAACTTTTAAAAAATCAGGAATTGAAATTTTAACTAACTCAGAAGTTATATCATCTGATGTAAAAGGTAAAGGAGTTAAAGTCCAAGTGAAATCTGATAATAAAATATCTGAACATGAGGCAGATATTGTGCTTTCTGCAGTTGGCTATAAAAGTAACATTGAAAATATTGGTTTAGAGGATGTTGGAATAGCTGTCGATAAAGACAAAATTATTGTTGATGAATTTTATAAAACTAACATACCAGGATATTATGCAATTGGAGATATTACTAATGGACAGGCACTGGCTCATGTTGCATCTGCTGAGGGAATACTTTGTGTTGAAAAAATTGTCAATCAAGACGTAGAACCCATTAATTATGAAAATATTCCAGGATGTACATATTGTTCTCCTGAAGTAGCATCTGTTGGTTTAACAGAAGAAAAAGCATTAGAAATGGGATACAATATAAAGGTTGGAAAGTTTCCATTTACTGCTTCAGGAAAAGCACAGGCCTCTGGCCACTCTGATGGTTTTGTAAAGGTTATTTTTGATGAAAAGTATGGTGAATGGTTAGGTTGTCACATGATTGGTGCTGGTGTAACAGATATGATAGCTGAGGCAGTCCTAGGCCGAAAACTTGAAACAACTGGGAAAGAGATATTAAATGCAGTTCATCCCCACCCAACAATGAGTGAAGCTTTAATGGAAGCTGTAGCTGATGCTTATGACGAAGTTATTCATCTATAATAATACTTTCAATAGCAAGTCTATAACTATCTAAGCCAAAACCAATAACTATACCATCTACTACTGGTGATAAAAAGGAATTATGTCTATACTCCTCTCTTGAAAAAGTGTTTGATATATGAACTTCAATAACTTTACAATCAGAAGTTTTAACTGCATCTGCTATACCAACAGAAGTGTGAGTGTATGCAGCGGCGTTTAGTATAATTGCTTTTGAATTTTTCGATTTTTGAATAAAATTAATTATTTCACCCTCAATATTTGATTGAAAATAATCAATTTCTATCTTATCAAATAAGGATTTTAGATCTTCAAGATACGATTCAAAATTTTGACTACCATAAATTTCTGTTTCTCTTGTTCCAAGAAGATTAAGGTTAGGTCCATTTATTATTGTTATTTTCATATATTATAAAGATAACCCTTAAACACTAATTAAAAAATTTAAATGAATTGGGATTCTAGTTTTGAAAATTTTAAAAACTACCTAAAATTAGAGAGAGGATTAAGTATTAATTCAATTAAGAGTTATGAGTATGATCTAAACTTATTTAAAAAATTTATTGAATCAAATCAAATTATTGATACACCGATTAATTGTAAATCAGAGACAATAAAAAATTATATTTATAATAATTTATCAAATAAAAAAACTAGGAGTCAGGCAAGAAGTATATCGGCAATTAAAAGTTTTTTTAATTACTTAATTTTTGAAGGACACATAAAGAAATCTCCAGTCTCAGACATTGAATCACCAAAGCTAGAAAAAAAACTTCCTGAGGTTCTAAATGAAAAAGAAATAAATCAACTAATTCTATCATTTAATTTGAAAGATAGTTTTGGTCAAAGAAACAAAACCATTATTGAGGTTCTTTATGGAACTGGGATTAGAGTAAGTGAACTTATAAATTTAAAACTATCAAATATTTATTTTAAAGAAAACATTATTAAAGTAACAGGTAAAGGAGATAAAGAGAGGTTTGTTCCAATTGGAAGTGTTGCCTTGAATGAAATTAAAAAATATTTAAAAATTAGAGACAAAAATAAAATAGATTATAAATTCTCAGATATATTATTTTTGAATAAATATGGAAGAAGCTTAACCAGATCTATGATATTTAAAATAATAGGCGATAGTTCCAAGAAGATAAACTTATATAAGAGAATAAGTCCTCATACTCTTAGGCACTCTTTTGCTACACATTTATTAAAAAATGGAGCTGATATTAGAACAATTCAAATTATACTTGGACATGAAAGCATAACATCCACTGAGATTTACACTCATTTGGATACAAATTACCTAGATGATGTACTTAAAAAGTTTCATCCAAGGAAATAGATCACTCTGAATTAAAATTGAGAGCACAGTCTATTAAGGCAAGATGGGAGTATGCTTGAGGAAAATTGCCTAGTAATCTTTTTGATTTAAAATCTAAATCCTCACTATATAGACCAAGATGGTTACTATATTTTAATATCTTCTCAAAATAATTTTTTGATTTCTCTTTTTCACCTATTTTATATAAACTGTTAATATACCAAAACGAACAAACAGTAAAAGATGAGGAAGGAAAACCAAAATCATCTTTATTTTTATATCTAAACAACAAACCATCATTCATTAAATCTTTTTCAATTGCTTTGACTGTCTTTACATATTTTAAGTTGTTAGGCTTTATAAAATCGAACGATTCCATTAGAAGTAATGATGCATCTAGACTGTCTGAACCATAAGATTGTGTAAAGGCACCAAGTTTCTTATTCCATCCATTCTCCAATATGTCATTATAAATTTCTTTTCTTATTAATTTCCATTTTTTGATATTTGAGGATTTATTAATTAAAATTGAAATCTTAATAGCTCTGTCAATAGCGACCCAACTTAATAATTTTGAAAAAGTAAAATGTTTATCTTCATTTCTAAACTCCCAAATTCCTTTATCAGGCAATTTCCAGTTATTTTTTACTATCCAGACAATTGATTTAACAATTGACCATAATTCTTCGTATTTATCATTTTCAGTAGGAAATTTTTCGATTTGATAATGAATAGCATCCATAAGAATTCCATAAATATCATTTTGTTTTTGATTAAATGCAGCATTCCCGATTCTAACTGGAGATGAATCTAAATAACCTGAGTAATGGTCTAAAGTCTTTTCTTCAAGTATTTTTTCACCATTTATTCCATACATTATTTGAAGTTTTTCATTTTTATCAGGAATAATATCAATTATAAATTTAATGAAGTTCTTTACAATATTTTTATGCCCTAACTTTGCAACAACCTTAATTACCATAGAAGCATCTCTTATCCAGCAAAAGCGATAATCCCAGTTTCTTTCCTCTCCAATTGTCTCTGGTAATGATGTTGTAACAGCAGCAAGAACAGCACCAGTCTTTTGGTATGTTAGTAATTTTAAGGTAAGTGCACTCCTCAATATTTCACTGTTATACTTTTTAAAATTTGGAGTTTTTTTAATCCAATTGGTCCAATATTCTCTAGTTTTATTAAACTCTGATAATATATCTTGATATTTAGGAGGGATTAATTTTTCATAATAAGAAATCTTAAAAAAAAGATCTGAATCTAACTCAATAACATCATTAGTTTTAATTGAATCTAATCGAGCATTTGAATATAAATAAAGTGTTTCATAGTTTTCATTTTCAGAAATGCTGACTATAAAATTGCTTTTAACATAGGATCTAGTCTCTCCAAGAGAGTAATCTAACTTTGGATCATATATTACTCTTATTTTAGGATTACCTTTAATATACCTAATAATTCTTGAAATTTCTGGTGGAGAGTAATAACTATTTTTTTTAGTTTCATACCTTGGCATGTAATCAATAATATGAAATTCATCAAAACCGTTATTAAAACTTGTTTTTAGTATACATGTATTTTTAAAATATTCTTGACTAATATTGTAGCTTCCCACTGTTTCAATCTTAAAAAAACCACCAATATTATTATCAATTATTTTTCCGAATATAGATGGAGAATCAAATTTTGGAAGACAACACCAATCTATTGAAGAATCCTTATAAATTAATGCTGATGACTGACAATTTCCTATTATTCCGTAATTTAAATTGTCTCTATATCCATAAGAATCTTTTATTTCCATAATTTAGGGTTTAATTTCACGATTTGAAAAGGACAATAATTGTTTCAAACAGGTTACCTGTAAAGATATCTAATTTAGATAAATCTTTTGAATTTTCATCTACTAGTGGAGGATTAGCAACTGGAATGAATTCAATTCACAAAAAAAATAATTTTTTGTGGATAGGATGGCCAGGAATTGATAAAAAATCTTTGGGAGATAATTTAAATAAGGCAAAAAAATTATTACTTAAAAAAAAATATGTACCTGTCTTCTTGCGAAAAAAAGAAGTAAACGATTTCTATTATGGTACAAGTAACGAAGCGCTTTGGCCACTATTCCATTACTTCATTGAGTTTTCTATATTTAACAAATCTCATTGGAAGTCCTATGTTAGTGTTAACAAGAAATTTGCTGATTGCGTAATTAAGCATGCTGAAGAGGGAGATGTTATTTGGGTACATGATTATCAATTATTACTATGTCCAAAAATGATCAAAACTAAAAGACCTGATTTGACAGTAGGTTTTTTTCTGCATATACCCTTTCCCTCTTTTGAAATTTTTAGAATTTTTCCATGGAGAGAAAAACTTTTAGAGGGAATTTTAGGTTCTGATTTAATAGGTTTTCATACATATGATTATGTTAGACATTTTTTAAGCTCTGTAAAAAGAATATTAAGGTATAATGTTATATTCAATAAAATTAATGTTGACTCTAGAGAGGTTTTAGTTGATACTTTTCCTATGGGAATTGACTATGCTAAATACAATGATGCTGCAAGAAAAAAAATTAAACAGAAAAAATCTGAGATGTCAAATCTTAGAGTCCAGCTGAATGATCATAAAAAAACCTCTTCTAATAGTAAATTAATCTTATCTATTGACAGATTGGACTATACTAAAGGAGTTATTAATAGAATCAAAGCATTTGAAATTTTTCTGAATAATAATCCAGAATACAGAAATAAAGTCAGACTTATAATGCTAACAGTCCCCTCTAGATCAGATGTTGAAGATTACATAAAGCTTAAAAAACAAACTGATGAAATAGTTGGTAGAGTTAACGGTAAATTTGCCACAGTAAATTGGACCCCAATTTGGTACTATTATCGGGCAATGAGTTTTGACGACTTAATAGATCTATATACTATTTCAGATATAGCAATGATAACTCCTGTTAGAGATGGTATGAATCTGGTAGCAAAAGAATTTGTCGCAACAAGAGTTAAAGGAGATGGTGTATTAATTCTTAGTGAAATGGCAGGAGCTTCAAAAGAATTATATGAGTCATTAACTGTAAATCCATTTGACCTAAATAAAATGTCAGATACAATTTTACGAGCAATTAAAATGCCTAAAAATGAACAAATCAAACGAAATAGAAGCATGCAAGAAAGATTAGGCAGATATACTGTTAATTATTGGGCAAATGATTTTATGAGAAATTTAATCTCTAGAGCAGAATCTAATCAGGATTCAGTCACCAACAATTTTAGTTCATTAGAAAAAAATAAATTAATTGAAAGACTTAAATTATCAAATAAAAAATTGATAATTCTTGATTACGATGGAACTTTAGTTCACTTTAAGGATAATCCAGATCTAGCAATTCCAGATGATAATTTATTAGATATTTTAAACTGCTTAACAAAAATAAGGGGCTTAGATGTAGCAATTGTGAGTGGGAGGGACAAAGTATTCTTAGAGGATAATCTTGGAAAACTTAATCTAAGTATAATTGCAGAACACGGTCACTTTTTTAAAAAAAAGAACAAAAATTGGATTAACCTTGGAAATATTGATAGAGTTTTTTTAAATGAGATATACGCAATACTTCAGTCTTTTTCTGATAGAACACCCGGAACATTTACTGAAAAAAAAGAAATTGGGTTAGTTTGGCACTTTAGAAAGGCTGATCCAGAGTTAGCCTTAGAAAGAGTTGTGGAAATAGAAACAGTTCTAAATAGCTTATTAACTGATCAGTTTCAAATTTTAAATCTTGATAAAGCGATTGAGATTACAAGTAGAAAATTTGATAAAGGATCAGCAGTCAATGAATTACTTAAAAACAAGAAATACGATCATATAGTCTGCATTGGAGACGATGTGACTGATGAGAATATGTTTAAAAATCTTAATGAAAACTCAACAACTATAAAGGTTGGAAACAAAAATACTTTAGCAAAGTTTTACGTTGATAATCCAAAAAGTGTAATTGATTTAATATGTGAAATAAATTCTCAACTTAAATAAATTTTTTATTCTTGCATTAATCGAAAACCTTCACCGTGAACGTTTATTATTTTTAAAGAAATATCTTTTTCTATGTATTTTCTGAGCTTAGCAATATAGACATCCATACTTCTTGAAGTAAAATAATTAGCATCTCTCCAAATTTTATTTAACGCGATATCTCTAGGAAGTAAATCATCAAAATTTAAAACTAACATTTTTAGTAATTGATTCTCTTTTGGAGATAATTTAAATGCTTGTCCTTGATTATGAGTCAAAATTCTGAGTTTTGAATTGAAACTAAAATCTCCAAACTCAAACTCAAATACATCTTTTTCCTCAATATTAACATTAGATTTTCTGTTAAGTATAGATTTTATTTTAGCTAGAAGAATTTCCGAGTCAAATGGTTTAGTTAAATAATCATCTGCACCAATCTTATAACCTTTTAAAACATCATCTTTTAAGTTCTTAGCTGTTAAGAATATTAATGGAATCATTTCATTTATTTCTCTTATCTCCCTTGCAAGAGTTAATCCATCTTTAAAAGGCATCATTATATCTAAAATACAGAGATCAAATTCAGATCTATTAAATTTTTCAAATCCTTCTATGCCATTAACTGCTAGTGTAACTTCATAATTATTAATTGTTAGATAATCTTTTAAAATCCTACCAAAATTCGGATCATCTTCAACTAACAGGATGCTTTTATTAGATTTCATGTTAAATGTTTTTTAATGTTAAATAAAATTTTGTACCAACTCCCTTTTTACTCTCTAAAGCTATTTTACCATTATGGAAATCAATTATTTTCTTGACATATGATAATCCTAATCCATGACCCTTTGTGTCATGGATATTTCCATTTTGCTCTCTGTAAAATTTTTCGAAAATTAATTTTTGAATATTTTTATCCATACCTATTCCGTTATCTTCAATACAGATAATAATGTTATCTTCTGAGTTATATGAAGAAATAATTATATGAGGATTTTTTTGAGTGTACTTTACAGCATTATCAAGTATGTTAATAATTATGTTCTCTAAGTGATTACTATTTCCACTAATTTGACTATTAACTGCATCTAAGGAAATCTTAATAGATCCATTTCGACTATCAACTATTAGTTTAACATGTTCAATTGCATCTTCTATAACTTCATGAAAATCAGTAACTTCCATTTCAAAGGGATTAGAGCTTTTCTCAAGTTGAGATATAGTTAAGATATTTTCAACTTGCGATAGCATTCTTGAATTCTCTTCTCTTATCATACCCAGGTAAGAATTAAATTTTTCATTCAAATTATTTGAACTTGACATAGCATCTAATGCTAGGTTAATGGTAGCGATAGGGGTTTTAAATTCATGTGATATATTGTTGATAAAATCACTTTTGATTTCAGATAACTTTTTTTGTTTAATTATTTGGTAGAATGCACTTGTTGAGATTACTATAATTACTAAAGTAAGCATGAAAGAAAGAGTGGCAACTCCAATTATACCTGATAAAACGTATTCTTGTTTATCTGGAAAAGAAACTACTAAATCGTATTTTATAGGGCTTGTGGTGTCATATAGAAAAGGAATGGAATATTTAGGACCCGATTGTTCTTCCAAATAATTGTTTGATTTAACTTTAGTAGATAGATTATTACTATAAATACCGAACTCATATTGAGTAATAATATTTCTATCATTAAAACCCTGGTTTAATAAAGATTGAATTTCTCTTGAAGTAGTTCTTTTATGAATTGGAAGAGATGAAGCATATTCTTGAAAAGCAGATTTATATTTCTCAAATTTAAAAATATCAATGTCCTCTACACTTTTAAGTTTAGATATAGACGCATTCAGCCTATTTTCTCTTCTATCAAAAATATTTTTATTGACAATTGTTGTCTTAACAGCCTTGTAGTCGTTAAGTTCCTCATTTCCATACCTATTAGATAAGTTGTCTGGAAGATTAATATTGTAGTCCTCTTCAAGAATTCCATATGCAAAAAATGTTGAAAGATTTGATGTCTGGTCTTCATCTAAAAAAAGGAAGACATCTGTAAAGTTAGATTCATCGGGTGTACCTAAAGAATCAGTTAACATTTGATAAGTGAATACATAATCATTAAGCTCTCTACTTTGAATCTCATCAACTACCTCTCGAAGAGTTCTATTTACAGCAAGAGAGAATTCCTCTTCTTTAGTTTGCCAGGAAGAATATATCCAATAACCCTGCATTAAAATTATCCCTATTAAAGAAAAGGACATCAATAGCACTAGTGAGGTGTAAATTCTTCTATTCATTTTTGTAAAAATCTCAATTTTAAAATTAAAATTTCTTAATGAAATGTTAATGTATTGTAGTTATTTAATCAAATCCATGTGAATTTTTGAGACTTTATCTTTTAAATCTAAAAGCTTCTGATTGTCAATTATATAATCACATCTACTGATTATTGTAGACTCATCTACCTGATTATCAATCCGTTTAGATATTTCATCTTTTGAAGTATTATCTCTTAATAATACTCTTTTAATTCTTTCTTTCAATGGTGCTCTGACTAGAATAATTTTATCATAAGCATCTTCGGAATTTGTCTCAAATATTATTGCAGCCTCTTTAACAATATAGACTTCATTATTTGAATTTATAAAGTATTCAAAATCTTTAGAAACTGCAGGATGTATAATTGAGTTAAGCACTTTTAATTTATTTGAATCTTGAAAAACAATTTTAGATAACTGCTTAGTATCTAATTTATTTTTTTTATAAATATTATTGCCAAAAACTTTTTTTATTGAATTTATTAATGCTTTATCT
>MDTB01031025.1_pt1 | contig 10082 bp, 8 predicted proteins | sample 811161 | NCBI WGS metagenome assembly MDTB01 (sample SAMN05326650, study PRJNA326480) | marine metagenome | isolation source: seawater | place: Mediterranean Sea | collected 2009
ATCCTTGTGTTTCATCGTGATGTGATAATGAAGATACACACTTGTCACAAGCAGGATGTTTCCAATACTCACCCTTTCTATGTATATCTCTTAAAAATTTCATTTCAGGCCCTTTCCAAGCCTCTTCTATAGTTCTTAAAACTAATTTACTTTTATCTCTACTTGACTCAAGTGGTGATTGTCTTTCCGCTATATTTTCAACATCTGAAAATTCTACCTCTGGTTTATTTTTACTTTTTAATCTAGCTATAGATAACTCAGCACCAAAGAATGTACAACAAGGTAGAATGTCTCCATTGTATCTTACAGCCATATGATTAAATGGTTGTGGACATTTAAATTCTTTTATACCAGCTACTCTTTTACCTTTTGTTGGTTTAATTATATTAACCAAATCTTGTATAGCTATAGCGTCAACTCTATCTTCCCAATAGTCAACAAAGTCTTGCATTTCGTGTTCGTTTATTTCATTCTGAACAAAGTTGACTCTAACAGTTGGTAACTCGGATTTCATCTCATCTCTTATTTCCATAAAACGATTTACATTTTCTAAAACTTTATGAAACTTACCACCAACTCTTATTTTATCAAAAGTTTCTTTTGTAGCTGCATCTAAAGATATTTGTAATCGTGTTAAACCAGATGGTATCAATTTTCTCGCTATTCTTTCTTTTAAAAGTGAACCATTTGTACTCATATAAATATCAAGTACTCCTGCATTTTTTGCATACTCGATAAACTTAACTAAATCATTTCTAATTAAAGGCTCATTGATATAGTTTAATCTTATACACTTTAAACCTTTTTTAACTCCCTCATCAATTACCTCTTTGTATACTTCAAAATCAAACCAAGTATTTTTTCCATATTGTCCTGTAACCTCTTCACTCCAAGTACACATAGGACATCTAAAATTACAAGAATAGTTTAATTCAAAATCAATCTGTAATGGGAAATCAGGTACAGGACCTAATTTATAAGATTCAGTCCACAGTCTTCTATATTCGTCATAAGCTTCAGAGTCATTGTGACTTCTAATTATAGAGTGTAAATCTTTTTTCTCCATTACCCTCGTTATATCTTTTTTATTTTCTGTTCTTTTCATCCCAATTCTCCATCCAAGCCTTTTCTGTATAATGTTTACCAAAGTTTTTTAAACATTCATTTGAACACAGTTCATAGAAATTCTTGTCGTTTTTTAATTTTTTACCAAGTTCTACAGCCTTATCTAAATCTCCTATCTTTATTGTAGTCATTGGATGTAATAACTCTTGAGTATCCAAACCCTCATAGCCAATACAAGGTATTCCGTGAAACCCACAATTCATAGCGAATGTCCCAGCAGCGTGTGTTCTCATCAAATGAATACCTATATTGTATTGAGATAAAGTCATTATCCAATCTCTCCAACTCATATACGGTAAATAATTTATATCATCTATTTGTTCTTCTAAATCTTGTTTTCTACCCATTGAAGGAGCAGATATGGGATTACCTATTTCTCTAGCCACCATATAAGAATCAAATCCACCATACCAACTCACAAAGTTACCACCAATCATAGTTCCATTTCCCCACTCACTTCGTGGAACTAAACCATCAGTAATCATTAAACTACGCATCACTCGTACATCTTTACAACCTAAACCTTTGTAGTAGTTTACATCACTTTGATTGTGACAATAAACCCAGTCTACTTCCATCAAAAGATTATAATAGTGGAATTGTTGGTCTACACTGTAGTCTTGAAAATACCAATGAGGGCCCTCCTGCATAATCGCTACTTTATCACAACATTTTCTAATGTGATTTATATCTATATTTGGATTTGTTTTTGGAACAATCACAATACCTAAATCAAAATGTTCATTTGGTAAATTTTGTAAACTACACATAGGAGCATCTAAAGCTAAACACCAACCTATTTCAGTTCTGGCGTTAGGAAAATTTCTTGGATACTTTTGGTTGTTACCTGTTTCTGAGAAAAATGCTATCTTCATATTAAAATCCTATTTTTTGTCCTCTACTAAATGAAAAATTGTTCTTTATAAAATAATTATCAAGAACAGATTTATATTGTGAGTTTTTTAATCTACTATCCAATGATAAAAATTCTTGAACCACTTTTTTGTCTAAAAATGGGTATCTTGTTTCTATTCCATAAATACCCGATGTATACTCTTCTTTAGCTAAATATGATTCTTGACTACTTTTATAGAAACTATTCCACGGGAATATGGTTTTTAAATCATTTGGAAACAATCCTCCAAAATTACTGTGTTGTGCAAATTTCATACCATTAAAACCATAGTCTGAAAATATCTCGTCAGCACCTGAACCTGATAGATATATTTTTCTATCCTCTTTTATAGCGTGACTACATATAAAAGAAATCCAAGCTGAGCCTCTATCATCACATAAGTTCCATCTTTCTTTATAGTCTGTGGCTGATGAGTCAATAGTCCACACAAAATTTTCAGAGTTATTTCGTATAAACTCTCTATGAAACTCTCTAACTTCATTAGTTTTATACAGGTTATCATAATTAGATAACTTTGAATCAGATATAAGTTGATGTCTATGATTTAATACTTGCATATTTTCTGTGTTTTCATTTTTATTAATTACACTATACGCCTTAAATGGAACTTCTAATTTAAGTAATTCACAAGCTATAGCTCCACTATCATAACCAGAACTCAATCCCATAAATATTTTTTTATCTGTATTGTGGGTTCTTTTAATTATAGCTTCTTTAAAAGCTTGATTCCAATCTTCAAAGTGAGTTTTGTGTTGGTTTAAATCCCATTCAACTATTTCAAATTCATCTAATTTTGTGTAGTCTGATAACTTAAAAACCATACAAGTATTTGGTTTCATCTTACAAACATTTTTATAATTCAATAAATCAAGAGGTGTTCTGTATGTTGATACACCAAATTCTGATTCTGTTATTGAGCAAAACAATGGTTTAGTTTTGAATGGGTCTGTAGCGACAATAACCTTATCATTTATAAAATCTAACAAAACCATAGCGAACTCACCATCAAGTTTTTTAACAAACTCAACACCATATTGTTTATATAAATCTATAATACATTCACCATCACTTTTATAATCACCGAAATCTTTGTAGTTATAAATTTCACCATTGAATAAAAAAACAACACCATCATCAACAAATGGTTGTGGTGTAAACTCACCCGTTATACTTAATAAATTATGAATAAAAGTAAAATCATTACTACCATCTTCAATTAAAGTAGTTTTATCTGGACCTCTATATCTCAAATAATGATTTATTTCATCATAATTTTCTATCTTTTTATCTACACATAATATACTACACATTATAAAGCTCTCTATATGTTCTTTCTATCCAATAATTAGCGTCTCTGTTCATAGAATTTGGTGGTATAGCGTTAAAATGATAAACCCATCCAGCTTCTAAGAAATGTAATTCATCTGTCCACCAATGTCCAGTATCTAAATATAGTAAATTTTTCCTATATAAGTCAACTAAATTATAACAATCTGGTAATATTTTTACATCTATGTTGTTTTCAACTAATAAAAAATTAATGATAGTTTGGTCTGTAGCAGTTTTTAATTTAGCTATAGTATCTATAATTTTATCACTATTACCTTTATAATATTCTATCACTTTTTTATAAAAGTCTTTGTGATTTTTATTAAGTATCTGAAATCCGCCATTGATGTAGTTCCAAGGCTTTATCCTCTTACCATCAAATAACTCATCACCAAATCCACGAATGCTTCTCAACACCCATTCATAATCGCCTTCATTCATCACACCACAATATTTGTTGTCTGTTAATTCAAAAAAGTTTGGACAATCTGGATGAATGATTGTATCAGCATCAACCATCAATATCTGATTGTAATCAATATCATTAGCTTCTAATATATCAAATACATAATATCTTTGCCAAGTAATTTTCATTTCCTCAACAGGTAGAAGTAAATCTTCCCATACGATTAATTCACAATCATTTTTATCACACCACTGTTTCCAACTTTTGATAGAGTAATGATATGAATTATTTCTACCATTCCCTAAATCAATGTTAGGTATAAACACTATATTTTTCATACGAATTGTATTCCCAATTGTTCATCTGATAATTTATTAAATGGATAACCTTTATGATTTCCCATTTCAAAAAATCTTTTGATACCCTCCCAATCTTTTAAATCTCTTTCAGTGTTTTTATTTTTCCTACTGAAATAAAATCTTGGCTCTAAAAAATTGTAACCATCAATCTGAAATGAATAGTTATCAATTAAGTCGTCATCACCTTGTGCATCAAAAATTCTAAACTTACCTTTGTTTTTAGCGAATATTTCTATACCACCATCTAATCTTATAAATTCTTGACTTCCTCCAAAAAGTTGATGTCTAGCTTCAGATGATACTACAATATCAATGTCATCATTTTGTCTAATACCCATCAGTGCTAATATACCAGACTGAGTAATAGTAAACTCGCCTCTTGGTATTTGAATAGCTGAAAGTCCCTTGACATTGTTTATCAGTGGTTTCATTCTGTGTATTCTATCTTTGATTCTTGGCGTATCATATATCTGACTTTTAGTCATATGAAATGGGATATATTTTTTACCATTAATCAATCTACCCATCATAGCACAAGCTCTATGCCAACTATGTCTAATGTAACCATTATCAAACTCAACGGGATTGTTTTCTAAAAATGTTTGTAACTCATCATCACTCATCAACTCCAAAGATTTATAATAATCCTCTGTCATATTCTCCCAACCTAACTCGTGATGGTCTCCAACATCTTTTCTAAACTCAGCCACCATACAATTAAAATATTGCCAATTACTTGGATTTAGTGTCTTTCTTACATTTTCAACATTTTTGTTTACCGAGAAAAATTCAACTATATCTTTAACTTTTTTTAGAGTATGATTTTGATTCACAATCTCTTTTCCACCACCACCAGCTGATATTTCCATATTCATAAAATAGTCATAACTGATTGGTTCGTAACTAACATAACTATTTTTTATCTCTTTTGATTTAATCTGTCTCCATTTTTTCTTCAATTCAAACCATTCATTGTTATCAATGTCTTCATCTATGAAATTAAAGTCTAACTGATTTTTCCAAGCTACATAAGGAAAACTTAATTGGTCTCTTTTACTTCCATACTTAACCTCTGTCCACCAGTCTTCCATTGTTTTAATTATATTTTGATTGTGATGTCTTCTCAATATCACAGTATTTCTAGCTTGTCCATTGTTTTCTGGATAACCCTCTTGTCTATATCTATCAACTTGATTGTTTATAATATCTAAATTATCTTTGTAGTGTTTTCTTGGATGATTATCACCTAACCATTTTATAAACTTAGCTTCTTCATAAATACATTTTCTAACATTTAAATTACCAGTTGTTGATATTCCACAGAACTCGTGATTTAAAACAGCATAGTCTTTATCTTTTAAATGTTTATCAACTAATATATCTACATCACTTGTAATTTTAACATCACCATCAATCCAAATACTAATATCATAATCTTGTAAGTATCTATGAGGTAGTATCTTTGGTTTTTTTGAATCTCTAGCACCATCATATATTTTTGGAATAATTCTAACATCCCAAGTATCTGATTTATAATTAGGATTATCAGTAAAACAAATGTAATCCCAACCATTTAATTTTACAGATGGCTCGTGTAAATAATATTCTGAACCGAATATAGAAGTGTATATAACTTTTTTATTCATTTATTAACTCTTTTAATTTTTCAATGTTTAGTGATAACGATGGTGCTATATTTTTTCCAGAAGCTTTATTTACATCTTGATGATTAGATACAAAATCAAAAACACTTTGATATTTACCACCAACATTTATCACACCAGTTTCATCTTTAACTTTTAAAATAATTTTAGCGACATCTTTATGGATTATAGAATTTCTATACACATCATCGAAAGCTAACTTATGTCTAAATGGAATGTCACATAAGGAGCATCTTAATATTAGTGAATCAGGTATTAGTTTTGTAACACACTCCCCACCAAGTTTAGACCAACCATATTTATTTGATGGTTTCAATCCACTCTCTTCATTAACTTTATCTTTTGAATTATATACAAAGTCTGTTGATATGTATATGAACTTGATTCCATACTTGTGACAAATCTTAGCAACATTCGCAGTTCCAACAATGTTTGTTGATAAACTCATTATTGGATTTCTATCATTTATGTTCATTGGTTTTGTTAAAGCTGCAGTATGAACAAAGTATTTAGGATAATCGGGTTGAGTCATATATTGTTTAATAACTTCTGAAACTTCATATTCATCAGTTATATCCATAACTTTTTTAGGTAACTTTGTTATTTGTATATCATCACTTGACAAGTCAACCAAAGCTCTAGCTAATTTACCATCACCACTAACTAATATCATAGTTCTATAATCCTTAGCTTTGGAATGTGTGTTATGAACTTACCACCACTTCTTAAAAATTTGTCTTCTTTTTCAATTATCTCACTTAAAAAATTCCAAGCACCTAAAAAACAATAATCTACATTTTCTAAACTATCTTCATCATATTTTTTAATTGGTATATTACTTTTAGGTATGAATTTGTTTTGTTTATTTGGTGTTGTATCTATAGCGTAATCAATTAAACTATCATTTAAATTACACATATTAGAAACTTGTATGAATTTAGCACTAGCACCATAACCGATAACTGTTTTGTTTTCAGACTTTATTTTTTCTAAAGTATTTTTTATGTCAATCATATTTTCTTTCATTATTGACATTCTATCTTTTAATTTTTCATATGAATCAACACCAAATTGTTTTTCTTCATCTTCCCATTTATCTATATTTTTGTGATTTACATCAATTGATGAGTTTTCATTACAAATAAAAAACCTATATGTACCACCATGTACCGGCTTTAACTCTATGTCAAATAATTTTAATCCATTTCTTTCTAATAAATTTCTAAAAGCAATCATACTGAAATATGATTGATGTTCGTGATAGAATTGGTCAAATGCATTTTCTCTTAAAAGTTCTAACAATGATGGACACTCAACTACAAATACACCATCTTCATTCAAACATTTTTTAACACTGGTTAAACACTCATCTAATCCTTGAATGTGAGATATTGTGTTAGCAGAAAAAATGACATCCATCTTACCATGTTCTTGTCTTATCAATTCTGATAAATCTTTTTCCCAAAAATCATCATATGTTTTATATTCCATATCATTAGTTATTTCTGCAAAATTACTACAAGGTTCTACAGCTATTGTATTATCGGGATTAAAATGTCTGATAAATATACCACTGTTTGAACCTATCTCCAAAACACTATATGGATTAAATCTTTTTTGTAATGATTCCGCACACTCTTTAAAATGTTTTACCATAGTTTTAGATTGTGATGAGTCATATACATAGTCATCTGGAAATAATTTTTCAGGCGATACATTGTTAATTAATGAAACTAATTTTGTTTTTTCATCAAATCCAATTGTTAAATCAAATAACTCAACATCTTCTTGTTTAGAAGATAACAAACTATTTGACAGTGGTATGTTTTTAAATGTAATTAATTTTTTAGACATTAAACCTCCAATATAAATTTAAGGCCTTGCGAGTTTGTTGATGAATCTACTATTTTAAAACCTACTTTTTCCATTTGTTCAGACCACCACTCAGCTGGTGCAAAACAAAGATGAGCGTGTATCGCTTCTGGTGTCTCTTCAATATTCTTATATTTTTCACCACCAAGTCTTGTTGCAACTTGTCCATATACTCTCCAAGTGGTTAACCTTTTAAACTCCTCAAGTGTTTTTAAAACATGACTTTCAGGTACATGTTCCAACACCTCACAACAAGTAATGATGTCAACAGATTTATCATCCAATGGTATATCGTGTGACCAAGACTCAATGTATTCTCCTCCTTGATTTTTAAGAAAATTATTAGATGGAATACTAAAAGGGTCTACACCATAGACTTTCTCAAATTGTGAAGAGTTGGCCATTTCACTAACAAATTGTCCTTGACCACAACCAACATCTAATATATTAGGTTTTTGTTTTAATTTAGATATATCATTTAAAATGACATCACTATAAAGTTTACCCGTATAATTTTGGTCTGAACAACAAATGGAATCAATTGCTCCTGATTTTTTATATGATAAGATACCTCTTTCTTTATGAGCTTCCCAATCAAATTCTTTAGATAAAAATTCTTTAGTGGTATCATTCATTTTACTCATCCACTCGTTTTTTATTTTTTCTACTTCACCTGACATACTATTCCCTCCCAATCTTTTAATACTTTGTTCATTGTTTTTGGATAATGAGTGCCTTCTGGTTGTCCTAAATGTGTAAGTAACTCTAATGTACCATCACTGATATATTCATCAATAGCTTTTTTCAAATCAGGAAACAATCCATAATCATCAAACACTAATATTGGTTTATTAAAATGTTTAATTGAATTATCTATATCACTTTTTATATGAGCGTATTCGTGAACACAATCTATAAAAACTAATTCAACTTGTTCAAAGTTCCAAGGCTCATTGTAAACATCCATTACTACATAATCCACATTATTTCTATCGTGATTTAATTTTCGTGACTTTATGTGTCTCTCAGGTAAATTATCCAAAGCTATAACTTTTTTAAACAAATAACTTAATATTCTTGTAGAGTGTCCTAATGATGAACCAACCTCTAAAATTTTCATTTCTTTAAACTTATCATCTCTAAAGTAATCAATTAAATCAGATTTCCATTTTAATGATGTTGTTGTTTTAGATGTCAATTTATCAGGTAGATTTTTCATTATGCTAACTTTGAACTCATCATCACTAATCATAATATCATAATTCTCACTATTTAGATAAATTTCTTTTTCAATGGTATTTTGATTCAATGGAAAAACTCTTTGTACTTGATAAACTTCTGAATGTCTTGATACACAATCCAATACACCACAATGAGTTCCAATGTTTAATTTAGCTTTACTTCTGATATATAGTTGAGTTCTTACATCTATATGTTTCATATCCAAACAACCATCAAATTCAAAAGGGAAATCTTCTTTAGGTTTATATGTATAATAAAAATAAGGTAATTTATTTTTGTCTAAAAAACTTGTTAGTATTTTTCTATTTGTCTCTTCATCATACTTACCACCTTGACTTTCATATCTATCAGTTATCAATAAAGAACCAAACTCTTCATCACCTACATGCTCTTTTATTATAGAGTCACCTAATTCTTTTTCTTCATCAGAGAAATAAAGTTCAGGTGTGTAGTCAACATACTCCTCCTCTTTAAACTGCCAAAACTTTAACATTTGTTTAATAAGTGGAATATCTTTTTTAGTTGAATCATAAACTCTATAATGGTCGTGAAATATTTCACCCACAAAATAATCTTTAAAACCATCAACATATGGATTGTTTTTAAAAACATTATTAACATTCTCATATGGATTACTCCATTTTGAAGATTGTGGTTTACCAAATAGATTTTCTAACATTTTAATTGAAGGTAGATAAACCTTACAATTTGGATATTTTTCTTTTAACAATCTTGGCATAGCTGATATGATTCCCCAATCACCAATTCCGTGACAAGTTCTCATCACCATAAACTCTTGTCTCTCTAAATATTCATCTGGTATTCTTAATCCATCAGATTCCTCAAAACCTAATTTTTCAACCTCTCCAGCCGAATATAATTTATCATCTACTATTCTAAAAAAAATCATTTATATTCCTTCATAAAATAAATTTTGTTTCTCTTGTCTATCAATTGTTTTTGGATGGTAGAAAGAAAATTGTTCCTCAGCTGGAAGAAATGTATGTTCTTGATAACCTGTTAAGACTTCATGTACTTTATTCTTCCACAAGATGTTTGGACGATTTCTCCAAATCCTACCTTGATAATCAGGAAAGTTTATCCAATTCTTTTCGTTCACTTGCCATCTCCATTTGTCAATATGTTCTTGTGTGATACCATCAACCGTA
>MDTB01090153.1_pt1 | contig 10082 bp, 9 predicted proteins | sample 811161 | NCBI WGS metagenome assembly MDTB01 (sample SAMN05326650, study PRJNA326480) | marine metagenome | isolation source: seawater | place: Mediterranean Sea | collected 2009
ATCTCTAAAACTATAGGAAATTTTTGGCCTTACGCTCCAAAAATATTTGACTATATAAAACGAGCAAAAAGAAATGATAATGAAGAGTTTTTTTCAGACTCTGATGTTTACAGTATAACTGCTCTTTTATTGAAATTAAATGATTTATATGATGAAGAAATAATAGATAAAGAAAAGCTTTCAAATATTAAAATGCCTAATAGAAAAGGTTTTATTAGAAATCATAACTGAATTATAGTAGTAATTTTTTTAGATTTAATTTAACTTGGATGATTATTTTGCTCGGAAAACTCAGCAATTAATTTTTTATCTTCAACCATTTCATTATTTGCTGTAGTTAGAAGCATATCACCATAAAATATTGAATTAGCTCCTGCCAAAAAACACAGCATTTGAGTTTCGGGTGATAATTCTTTTCTTCCAGCTGATAATCTTACTCTAGCTGTTGGCATAATAATACGAGTAACAGCAATCATTCTAACCATATCAAATGGTTTTATCGGTTCTCTATTTTCTAATGGAGTGCCTCTAGTAGGAACAAGAGCATTAATTGGGACACTTTCTGGAAAAGGATCAAGATTTGCTAATACTTCTAACATTTTTGCTCTATCATCCCATGTTTCGCCCATTCCTATTATACCTCCACAACAAACGCTAATGCCAGCTTTTCGAACATTTTTAATTGTATCTAGTCTTTCTTCAAAATTTCTAGTTGAGATTATTTCTTTGTAGAACTCTGGAGATGTATCAATGTTATGATTGTATGCATCAAGTCCTGCTTTTTTTAGTTCCTTAGCTTGAATTTCTGTAATTGAACCGAGAGTAACACAAGCTTCAAGTTCTAGAGATTTAACAGTCCTTATCATTTCAATAACTTTATTAAAGTCTTTTCCTTTAGGAAGTTTTTTCCAAGCGGCACCCATACAAAACCTGTCAGCACCATTTTTTTTTGCCAATTCTGCTGCTTTTTTTACTTTTGAAACTTCAACTAATTTTTCTTTTTTTAAATTTACATTGAAATGGGCTGATTGAGGACAGTATTTACAATCCTCTGGACAGCTTCCGGTTTTAATAGACATTAAAGAAGCTAGTTGAAAATCAGTTGTTTTAAAATGTTTCTTGTGAGTATTTTGAGCCTTAAAAATTAAATCATTTAATGGTAAAAAAATAAGTTTTTTAATATCTTCTAAATTAAATTTGGTCATCGATTTTTCTCATAGTTTGGTAAGAACATTTCTCCTGTGCAAAAAAGATACTCCAACCTTACCTTGGAATCAATAGGCCCAATAACTTCGTATGTTTTATCATTAATCAAAATTTTTACCCCACTTATTAAAATTTCTTGAAAAAACATGTTTGTTTTATCTAAATCAGTAGTGTTTTCAATTTCAAATTTCGTGTTTTTGTCATTTTTTTTAACCAATAACTTTTTTAAATTAACGTTTGACGAAATTATATTTGCGTCAACAATTCTAAAATTATCTGATTTGCTAGAAAAAAAAGTTGTAGTTGTATTTTCTTTATTCTTTTTAATAGAAACTTTTGTATCTGACGTTTTGTTTTTTTCTAAAATCTTAAAATTTAATCCACATTCCTTTGGAATATTATTTTCAAGAGTTATTATAGAATTAATCCTTATGTCAGAAGCATTCAAATTAGAAAAATTAGAGAGTAAAAAAAATATTACAAATAGAAATTTTATCATACTTAAATCATTATGAGCAATAATAGAATTTTAACAATAGAACAAATTAAAGAATCAGAAAACCAATTTATTTGTGAAAACTCTGAAGAACAACTTCTGAATATTGCTGGAGAAAAAATTGCTATTTTTTTATTAAATAAATTTAAAAAAAAATCTTTACTTTTCGTTTGTGGGAAAGGAAATAATGGACAAGACGGAGTTAAAGCTTCTATATTTTTAGGAGAAAAAATCAAAAATAAGGTTTTTTTAGTTTCAAAAAATTACTCAAAGAAAAACCTAAATATACTTCAATCAAATATTAGGTCTCATGAAATTATAGTGGATTGCCTATTTGGTACAGGGCTAAATAGAAAATTATCAAAATTTCATCAAAAAATTATTAAAATTATTAATGATTCGCAAAAAAAAATAATTTCAATAGATATTCCGAGTGGTTTGAATTCTGATACTGGTCAACCCCATGGGTCCTCTGTAATTGCTCATATAACTATTTGCATGGGTTTCTATAAGCCAGCACACTTTTTAATTCCTTCTAAAAATAACTGTGGAGAAAAAGTTTTATTAAAACTTCCTTTGAAAACTCCTACAAAAATGTCCCCTAAAATTCATTTATTAAAAAGTGAAAAAATTCATAAAAGTTTACCTAAGCATAATAATTATATAAATAAATACGATAAGGGTCATGTGGTTGTTATAGGAGGAGTAATGTCTGGAGCTGCAAGAATTGTTGCATTCGCCTCAAGAAAAGTAGGTGCTGGGTTGTCAACAATCTTAGTTAAACCAGATCATTTAAAATATTATACTAAATGTGAACCAGGAACAATCGTTGCTGAATATTCTGAAAATCACCTTCTTAAGAAAGATGTATTGGTAATTGGTCCTGGACTGGGAAAGGATTATGATAAAAATTTTATAAAAAAAATAATTTTAGAGTTTAAAGGAAAAATAATTGTAGACGCTGATGCAATAAGTATCTTTGAGAATGAAAAAGACGAATTTCATCAATTAATAAAAAAAAAAAAATCATTAATTCTAACTCCGCACAAAGGAGAGTTTAAAAAAATATTTTATAGTTCACAAAACAAACTCTTAGACTGTTTCAATGCTTCTAAATTAGTATCTAACATTGTTCTCTACAAGGGTAACGATACAGTCATTTCTTGTCCTAATGGAAATATTTGGATTAATTCAAATGCTTCAAATTCCCTTGCAACCGCTGGTTCAGGTGATCTGTTATGTGGAATAATTTCAGGTTTAATTGCTCAAAAAATGAAAATTGATCTATCTGTCTTAGCTGCTGTGAGCATACAAAATGATTTATCAAATAGAAAAAATAATGTAGTCGTGGAAGATTTTTTAACAGATATCCAATTAGTAATGAACACTATTAAAAATAATAATTGATTTAAAGATAATAATGTTGTTTTTTATATTTTATTTAGCGGGCGTGGCGGAATTGGTAGACGCGCTAGATTTAGGTTCTAGTGACTTTTGTCGTGTGGGTTCAAGTCCCTCCGCCCGTACCATCTGCAGAAATGGATTAAAAAATTATGACTAAAATCGAAGAAATCAAAAATAAAGGTTTAGATATTGAATGGAATATGACTATTCCTGCAGATAAGATTAATGTAATATTAAATAAAAAGTACCAGGAACTATCACAAAATATTAAGGTTCCAGGCTTTAGACCTGGAAAAGTTCCCATAGCTATCATAAAAAAAAGATATTCAAAATCTGTTATGTCTGAAATATTAGATAATTTGATTAATGATAATTTAAGGGAAGTTCTTTTAGAGAAAAAAATAAGACCATCAGTTCAGCCAACCGTTAATGTTAAAAGTTATGAGGAAGGAAAAGATTTATCTTTAAATGTATTAATACAAAAAATGCCTGATATCAAAAAAATTGATTTAAGTGAGATTAAAATTGAAAAGTCTATATTACAAGTCAGTGATGCTGATATTCAAAATACATTAGATGATATTGCAAAAAATCACGAGCGATTTTTACCCATAAAAAATAAAAGAGCTGCAAAGAATGGAGATCTAATTTTATTTGATTATGAGGGTAAGATTGACGGAAAAACTTTTGATAAAAACACAGGAAAAGATGAAACTGTTGTCCTAGGTTCTAATAAATATATACCAGGTTATGAGGAACAAATGGTTGGACTTAATATAAATGAAGAGAAAAGTATAACAGTAACCTTTCCTTCAGATTATAGAGAAACAAATATTGCCGGAAAAAAGGCAAATTTTCACTTGAAAATAAAAGACATTCAAGAGAGAGTAAAAAATGTACCTATTGACAATCAACTTGCCAAAGAGCTTGGAGAGGAAAACTTAGACGTCCTCAAAGATAAAGTAAACGAAAAAATACAAAAAGACTTTAAAACCTTGTCAAATCTCAAAATGAGAAGAGAAGCAACAGAGATTTTGTTAAAAAATAATTTTGAAATGCCTTCCAAGATGTTAGAACAAGAAATTAATTTTTTAAAATCTCAGTCTCAAGAAAAAAAAAATGAGAAAGATGTTTCTGAAATTGCAAAAAGAAGAGTTAAATTAGGAATAATAATAAGCTCAATATCAGACGACAATAAAATTAACGTTGAAGATTCTGATTTAACTAAAGCTGTTGTTGAAGAGGCTCAGAAATATCCAGGAAAGGAAAAAGAAGTAGTAGAGTTTTACAAAAGCAACCCCCAGATGATGAGTAATCTTAGAGGAATTGCTTTAGAAGAAAAAGTTATGAATTTTATTGTAAATAGTTGTAAAAAAATTGAAAAAAAGTGTACGATGGATCAGTTATTTGACTCAGAGTTTTTGAAAACAGAAAAATCAATGATAAAAAAAAAGGAGAAAGATAAATGAGTTCCTTGATACCGGTTGTTGTTGAGCAAACCAATAGAGGAGAGAGATCTTACGACATTTTTTCAAGGTTGCTTAAAGAAAGAATTATTTTTTTAACAGGAGAAGTTAATGACGCTGTTTCCAGTGTCATATGTGCTCAATTCTTATTTCTAGAATCTGAAGACCCTAAGAAAGATATTTTTTTATATATTAATTCCCCTGGCGGAGTAGTATCGTCTGGGCTTGCAATTTATGACACAATACAATACATAAGACCTGATGTTTCAACAGTTTGCGTTGGACAGGCAGCAAGCATGGGTTCTTTGCTTTTAGCGTCGGGAACCAGAGGAAAAAGATACTGCTTACCACATTCACGAATAATGACTCACCAACCCTCGGGAGGGGTTCAGGGCCAAGCTACTGACATTGAAATTCATGCTAAAGAAATAATTAACTTAAAAAAGAAGTTAAATATAATTTATGAAAAACATACTGGTCAGTCTTTAAGCATTATCGAAAAAATGATGGAAAGAGACTATTTCATGAGCGCAGATGAAGCAAAAAAAACAGGAATAGTTGACAAAGTCGTATCAGAGAGACCCGACTTTGAGAAAAATATTAAAAAAAAATAATTTTTTGGTTTGGAATAAAGGTTGCAGTAGATAGAATTAAATATTATTTTTATAATATCTTATGGTCGATTCTAAAAATAACAATAAAAGCACACTTTTTTGTAGCTTCTGCGGGAAAAGTCAGCATGAAGTTCGAAAGTTAATTGCAGGTCCCACTGTCTTCATATGTGATGAATGCGTAGAATTATGTATGGACATAATTAAAGAAGAAAATAAGGTAATTGGTTCAACAAAGACTTCTAATGTTGAAACACCGAAAGAGCTTTACAGATCACTTAATGATTATGTAATTGGTCAAGATGACGCAAAAAAAATATTGTCAGTTGCTGTTCATAACCACTACAAAAGGATTGATCACCTATCTGGTAATAGTGATGTAGAACTTTCCAAATCTAATGTTCTTTTAGTTGGACCAACAGGTTCAGGAAAAACATTAATTGCTGAGACTTTAGCAAGAATAATAGATGTACCATTCACTATGGCTGATGCTACTACTTTAACCGAGGCCGGTTATGTTGGGGAGGATGTAGAAAATATAATTTTAAAACTTTTGCAAGCAGCTGACTATAATGTTGAAAGAGCTCAAAGGGGTATTGTTTATATTGATGAAGTTGATAAAATTAGTAGGAAATCTGATAATCCATCTATTACAAGAGATGTATCTGGAGAGGGTGTTCAACAAGCACTACTAAAAATAATGGAAGGAACAGTTGCATCGGTACCTCCTCAAGGTGGAAGAAAACATCCACAACAGGATTTTTTGCAAATTGACACAACAAACATTTTGTTTATTTGTGGTGGAGCTTTTGCTGGAATTGATAAAATCATTTCTACAAGAGGAGATAAATCAAGTATAGGTTTTGAAGCAGAAGTAAAAGATAAATCATCGAAGAACATTGGAGCAATTTTAAAAAATATTGAAACAGAGGATTTACTTAAATTTGGTCTTATTCCTGAATTTGTTGGAAGACTACCTGTTGTTGCCACACTTGAAGACCTCAACAAGGAGGCTTTGATTGAAATCTTAACTAAACCAAAAAATGCTTTAGTTAAACAATATCAAAAATTATTCGGTTTTGAAAATGTTAAACTTCAATTTACTGATGATGCTTTAAATTCCGTGGCTTTAAAAGCTCTTGAAAAAAATACTGGGGCTAGAGGCTTAAGAACCATTCTTGAAAACATTCTCTTAGACACCATGTTTAACCTGCCAGGTATTGAAGGGGTTGATGAAATAGTTGTAAATGCAGATGTAGTTGAAAAAAGCAAAGATCCTCTCTATATATATAATAAATCAAACCGCGTTTATAACAAAAAAGCTTAATATATGTCAGATTACAAAGATCCGTTTTGTATCCTACCACTAAGAGATATTGTAGTGTTTCCTAACATGATAGTTCCTTTGTTTGTAGGACGAATCAAATCAATTAAAGCATTAGAATATGCTGAAAAAAATGACAAAGAAATTTTCTTAGTTGCGCAAAAAGATGCTAATATTGATGAACCTGGACGGGGAGATATATACGATTTCGGAACAGTTGCTAATATACTACAATTATTAAAACTACCTGATGGAACAGTCAAAGTTCTAGTTGAAGGATTGGATCGAGCTAAGGTTTCTCACTATGTCGACAACCCAGACTTCTTTGAAGCTTATCTTGATAAACTAGAAGCACCAAGTTATCAAAATGATAAAGAAACGAATGCTCTATCGAGAACAGCGACAAATCAATTTGAAAATTATGTTAAGTTGAATAGGAAGGTTCCACCTGAGATTTTAGTTAGTCTTAACCAAATATCAGATCTTAATAAATTAGCAGACACAATGAGTGCGCACCTAGGTATTAGATTGTCAGAAAAACAAGATTTATTGGAATGTTTATCTGTAAAAAATAGATTATCAAAGGTTATTGAATTTATGGATAACGAAATTGGTGTCCTTCAAGTTGAAAAAAAAATAAGAAGCAGAGTTAAACGTCAAATGGACAAAACTCAGAAAGAATACTACCTTAATGAACAGATTAAAGCCATTCAAAAGGAATTGGGAGAAACATCTGATCCAAAGGATGAGATTGCAGAAATTGAGCAAAAATTAAAAAAAATAAATTTCTCAGATGAAGCGCGTGACAAAGTCAAAGCTGAAATTAAAAAACTAAAACACATGGGTCCAATGTCAGCCGAGGCTACAGTTGTTCGCAACTATTTAGATTGGATTATTTCAATTCCATGGAATAATAACTTAGAAACAAATATTAACCTTAACAAAGCATTAAAAGTACTTAATGAAGATCATTTTGGACTTTCTAAGGTAAAAGATAGAATTATTGAATATCTTGCTGTGCAAACGAGGGTCAAAAAACCAAAAGGACCAATTTTATGTTTGGTAGGGCCACCTGGTGTTGGAAAAACATCTCTTGGAAAATCAATTGCAAAAGCGTTAGATAGACCTTTTATTAAGTTTTCACTCGGTGGCATCAGAGATGAGTCCGAAATAAGAGGTCATAGAAGAACATACATAGGGTCTATGCCTGGAAAAATTATTCAATCATTAAAAAAATCTAAATACTCCAACCCACTATTTTTATTAGATGAGGTTGATAAAATCGGATCGGATTGGAGAGGCGACCCTGCCTCTGCTCTTCTTGAAGTGCTTGATCCAGAACAAAATAAAAACTTTAACGATCACTATTTAGAAGTAGATTATGATCTATCAAATGTTATGTTTGTAACTACCGCTAACACACTTAATATTCCCCAACCGCTAATAGACAGAATGGAGGTTATAAGAATCTCTGGTTACACTGAAAATGAGAAATTGAATATTGCAGAAAAATACCTTCTACCAAAGCAAATCAAAGAAAATGGACTCAAAAATAGTGAAGTCAAAATAGCAGCATCTGCAATTGAGTCAATTATTAGAAATTACACCAGAGAGTCAGGTGTAAGAAACCTTGAAAGAGAAATTTCAAAGCTTCTTCGAAAGGCATTAAAACTTATAATTACAAAAAACAGAAAAAAATCATCGATTTCAGCTAGAAATATTGAAACATATCTTGGTGTTAAAAAGTTTAAATTTGGAGAAATTGAATCTAAACCTTTAACAGGTGTTTGCACAGGCTTGGCTTGGACAGAAGTCGGTGGAGAGCTTCTTCAAGTTGAGGCAGTAATAATGCCAGGAAAAGGTAAAGCTTACTACACCGGTAAACTTGGTGACGTTATGAAAGAATCTGTTCAAGCGGCACAAAGTTTTGTCCATTCTAATGCTAAGAAATATGGAATTCCACCTGTTCTTTTTGAAAAAAATGATATTCATGTCCATGTACCTGAAGGTGCAACACCTAAGGATGGACCCTCTGCTGGAATCGCAATGTTTACTGCTATTGTTTCTGCTTTTACCGGTGTTGCAATAAAAAACAATATTGCCATGACTGGAGAAATTACTTTAAGGGGAAGGGTACTACCTATTGGTGGTTTGAAAGAAAAGCTTCTTGCAGCAGTTAGAGGAGGTATTAAAGAAGTTTTAATTCCTGTTGAAAATAAAAAAGACTTATCTGAAATAGAAGAAAAGGAAATATTAGATAACATTGAAATTCACTTTGTAGAGAATGCTAGTGAAATAGTTAAAAAGGCATTTATTTCTAAAATTTACCCTTACAAAGAAAATGGTAAGAAAAATATAGATATTCCTGGTAAAACAATCACTGAGGAAAAATCTCCTCTGCCTCATTAAATTATAATTGACTAGGTTCAAAATACCTAATATTATGGAAAAATTATTAATAGTCCGTTATTTCAAAGGGGGTTAGGGTGAATAAAAATGATCTAGTTAATCAAGTTTCAGATAGCACAGGTTTGAGTAAGTCAGATAGTGCGAAGGCTGTAGACTCTGTTTTTGAGTCAATCACATCAACATTGAAAAGTGGTGGTGATGTTCGTTTAGTGGGCTTTGGTACTTTTCTAGTTTCTAAGCGTAAGGCTACAACTGGAAGAAATCCTCAAACAGGTGAATCCATTAATATTCCGGCAGCGAATGTTCCTAAATTTAGAGCAGGAAAAGCGCTTAAGGAATCCCTAAATTAGTTTAAAACTTTATTTTAATTACCTATGTAAATCGTAAATTTTTGTTAATAAGTCTACCATCCCTCTCTCATTTATTCTTTTAGTATTTACATTTCTCGGGCTGGGGTGGTAGCAAGCTACAATTTTTTTATTAGACTCGGTCATATATTCTTTACCATGAATAAACTTTGCTTTCGACTTCTTTATTTGAAAAAACTTTAGGCATGCATCAAATGCTATTTTTCCAAGTGTTAAAATTGTTTTAATATTTTGTAACGAATCAAGTTCTTTTTTTAAAAAATTAAAGCAACTTTCAAGTTCATTAGAATTTGGTTTGTCGAATGGTGGCACGCATTTTAGAGCAGCTGTTATATATATATTTTTTAATTTCAAACCATCTCCAATATATACAGATGATGGCTGGTTTGCTAAGTTAGATTTAAACAAACACTTAAATAAAAACTCTGCAGATTTATCCCCGGTGAATAATCTTCCTGTTCTGTTGCCGCCATGAGCTGCAGGAGCTAACCCTAGTATTAAAATTTCTGCGTTTTCATCACCAAACCCAGGAACAGGTTTGCCCCAATAAACTTCGTTTTGATATTGTTTTCTTTTTTCTAAAGCTACTTTTTCTCTAAAATTGACTAACCTTGGACATTTTTTGCAATTTGTAATTTTTTTGTTAATTTCTTTCATTTTAATTAGCCAGTATATTAAAATAAATTATCAAAAATTACATATATAAATAAATTGTTTTAAATAATTAGAAAATGTCATATAAAAATATTACCTGATATTTTCAGGGCGGTTAGCTCAGCTGGGAGAGCGCCACGTTTA
>MDTB01085404.1_pt1 | contig 10081 bp, 32 predicted proteins | sample 811161 | NCBI WGS metagenome assembly MDTB01 (sample SAMN05326650, study PRJNA326480) | marine metagenome | isolation source: seawater | place: Mediterranean Sea | collected 2009
AAGTGAAAACCCCATATACGATGAGCTGCTTCTGGCCCAAGAGGAATTAGAAGAGATTCGTGGCATGCCAACTATAAGTGTTGGGGAGATAGCATGGAGACAGGAGTGCAAGGAATGGGATGGAGCTTGGGTGCTTGTGTTGCATAAGGAAGATATGTGGATACTGCCACCGGAAAAATCGGAAGACTTTGACGACCAGCCAGGGTTCTATGCCTATGACGTGCTCTGTCCAGACGGCCGGATAATGAGATACACAGATGCAGTTCTTAGAAAGGAGAAACCAGCATGCTAAGATTTAATGATGGAATTGAGATAGACACAAACGGACCGCTCAGGATGCTCAGGTTGAAAGACGGTCTATATGTTGTAGGAGAAGGTTGGTGCATCCCGGTAGAGGACACCAAAGAGGCAGAGGCCATAATTGAAAGGTTCAAAGGAGTACAAGATGAAGGAAATTAAGATTGGCGATGTAGTCAAGAAGACGATTAGGCCACAGGCTTGGGTCTTGGTACTTGCAAAGGAAAAGCTGCAATACGGTGATACAGGCGAGTGGATCAACCACTACACGGTCCTGAACCCTGACGGCAGTAAGGGTTACTATACAGACAAGGCCCTTAAGAAGATGCCGGATGTATATTACTAGGAAGGCTAATTCCGCGCGCCACCTCCTATACAAGCCTACACCTCCAGTTATAATGATGTAAGCAGAGGAGGCCTCATGGTACCGGGCGATCTTGTCGTTTTAAGCAGTAATTACAAACATGTCTTAAAGACAAGGGAGATTCCGGTCTCCAGCACCCCAGGTCTTGTGATCGATTTAATCGATTACTCCTCAAGGGAGGGCCTAGGTTTCGAAGAGGTATCAGCCATGGTGCTTTGGCCCGACGGCCGCATTTCAGAGGTAAACACTATTTTCATTGAAACACTACAGGAGTATTTATGCAATACACAGAAGAAGAAGTAACCGCACACGCACAACGCATCTGCAAACATCCAAGGCCACTCGTTTCCCCGGGTTTTCGAGACATCGAATATATGGCAGAGGGAGAAATCGTTGATGACGGGTGGGGCGGCGACATTCGTGACAAGTACTATCCCGGCAAGCCTAACTCCTATTTCAAGGCTGTTATCGCCGAAGTACACCGTATACACGATGTTGACCCCGAGCAATGACATACAAGAGGCTCAACCCCGAGCAGACGAGTCTATTGGCTGTTATCGCCTCTGAGCCTCGACTCAAGCGAAAGCATATTCGTCTGCTCAATTCTTCCGGGCTCTGGAAATTTAGCTGTAGGAGCTGGCCGCCTTCTAAGTCCTGCTACTGGGCACTCGATGCCGAACAGCTGATTTATGTCGAAATGATCACCGCGGTGCACGGAGGCAATATGTCCAAGGTGACTGCAAGACGCTGGTACACATTTCTTCAAGAGTGTTGTCTTGCCGAGCCCGGGCATCTCTTCTCTGGCCGCTATATTTCGGCCGCAATGGCCAACGCGATTTCTGAGGTGAAGCGATGAGAGTCAAAAATTTCTCCCGGAAAATTTTCCGTATCCTTTTGAGGTATAGTCTTATGAAGATCGATGACATGTCTAATGAGTTAGGAGCTGTGCTTGCAACCCTTGATTTGGAACCCAAGCCTGGTGACCTTGTCACAATATGCCATAGGCGCCTCGAATTTAGGGATGGCCATCACTTAGACGGTTTGCTTATTGATATATCAAGTACGGGCAAAGGAATGCACTGGGTTGTTCTGGTGGACGGTATACCTGGTCTGCAATACCTGAACAATCATACCTGGAAATGTATGAAGAGGAGTGCTTAATTGAGAACCTGAATTGAGGTGGGGGCCTTGGCACCCGCCTCCCTGCTTCTGGGGCCCCTGGTCGCCCGGGCGGCGCCCGGTATAATGAGAAAGTGGCGCATAATTAAAAGCCATGGGGAAATCAAAGTGGGAACATAGCAAGGCCTTTGTGGCTGGTGACCTGGTAATCGACGTCGCGGATACGACTTGGTTGGCTGCAATTCTGTATCTCGGCAATCTCGCCGAAGACAAGGAAAAGATAATCGAGTCGGCTGTAGAGAACACAAGATATGGCGTAGTTTTAGACGTCGGTCCTGGCTTTCGATATGTAAACGTGCATTGGTCAGACGGCGTTAATTCTCTGTGTTACCACAAAGATGTAATTAAAGCAAATTATTTGTCAAGCTTTATCCAAAAAAAGTTAAGAGAGGGTCCTGCATAAGTTACATTATTAATGTAAGAAGAAACAAAAAAACTTTTCCAACCAAGGAGTATATCATGCGAAAAGGAAACGTTGTTCGGATCAATAATGGAATGTGGACAAACCAAGCGGAGCTGCTGCGTCCCACCACCTGGGAAGAGAAGGAAGCTTGGCGTGAATCTCCCGAAAGCAAGGGAATGAATTCTGCTGGCGAAACTAAGTTGCCACCACAGATTGTAGTCATCGATATTAAAGGTGACGATCTGATGGTTGTTGAAAAGTCTCGCTGCGCTCCGATGCTTGGTTGGAGTAAACGACCAGGCATGACTAAGGTAAGACTCATCACCGGAAAGAACATCGGTAAGGTTGGCTTCATCCGTCGAGACCGATTGGCCGTTCTCGTAAAATAAACAAATAACCAAGGGAGTTGGTATGAAACGTTGGCATGGACTAACAGAACAAGAAATTATGGTAATCATTAACGCATTACAGGCAGAGGCTAATGACAATCGTCGTAGGTTTGCTAGCGGAGAAGACTTTGAGAAGGGTAATCCTAATCTGCTCGATGACGCTCAAGAACAAGAAGAGTTGGCTGATAAACTGGTAAACTCTATGCGGGATATCTTAGACCCAACAGACCTAGATGGAATGCTTCCTTTGATTTTGGATCCAGATGAAGAGTTGTCATAAACTTTATTCCAGAAAGCCTTAAGATACCTCCCCGGTAAGTTACATTATATATGTAAGAAAAAACAAAAAAGGAGTTCAACATGACAGTAGCAGAAATTCAGACCGCCATTCTTCGAGGCCAGTTCACCGACCGTGAGTTGCGTGACATTAATGACACCATTGTAAACATCCTCAAGGCAGACCGTAAAGCAAAGGTGGCTGAGGCCAAAGCCAAGTTTAAAGTTGGAGACAAGGTCCAGTTCCAGCACATGACTGGTATCATCAAAAAGATTAATCGCACCAAGTGTGTTGTCGATACTGGTGGCATTCGAGGGCAGTGGAACGTTCCAATGACAATGCTTCGTGCAGCATAAATAATATCGCCCGTGGGGGACATGGACCAGAGACAAGCCGCTGGTAGCAATATAGCGGAGTCGTGGTTGCGTAAGCGTGGAAGTGATTTCCAGGGCAGGCCATGTCTAGGTAGAGAAGTTGGGAACTCTGCCACTTTTTTCAAGGAGCGAAGAAATTTATGAGTTACACACCATTTAACCCCTTATCAAAAAGAGCCATCGCAGGATTAGGGTTCCAGAAAAATGTATTAGAAGAATTGCAACATGCATTTCCAAACATAGAATTTGAAATGACATGGGATTTTTTTAAAAATCAAAACCCCGGTCTTTCAGATAAGGAACTTGCAATCATTGAAAAAAAGGAGGGCGACATTACCTATGTATTTAATGGCTCGAGACATTTTGTCGAATGCTGCTTTGCAATGGGTGATAAACTCTCTAGACTCTGTGAAATGAAACGTCGGCAGTTCGTTGGCAACAACAAGTGGTACTGCTACGGCTTTGCAAACTCGGATGATGTTGTTTTTATTCCAAGCCAAACATGGAAAAATTATACTTCTAAAATTGACCCAGCAGACAAGAGCTGCAGAATGGTACCATTGTCAAGTATTCGAGGCTTAAAAGCAGGATGCCTAGGTATTGAAAATTATTGGAGAACAGCGCATTTTGTTTCCAGAAAAAGTTAAAAAGTCCGGGTGGTAAGTTACATTATATATGTAAGAAAAAACAAACCAAGGAGCTCTCATGCCAAACCAAGAAAAATATCTCGCTACTGGAAACCTCGGCCGTAAAGACGTCAACAAGCTTGGCTGGAAGGTCGGCGACATCCTTCACACTTCCGGCACAGTCAGTGCAAATGGCTACAACTACTGCGGCTACGAAGAAATGCGGCTGCCGCAAGGCACTCGCGTCCGTCTTATCGGTATCAAGCAGACCTCGCTTAATGCAAAGGTTCCTGGTGGTATCGGTGATGTCTATGTTGACTTTCAATGTGTCGACCTCAAAAACTCCGACGGTACTCCTGTCACCTGTGGTAATCGTCACGCTTGGTCTCTTCTCGAAGCTAACCCTGAATTTATGCTGGCTCCTGATGGTTCTGGTGATCTTGGCTGCGCACGCGGTGGGGTCTGGTACAGTTATGAGCAGAAGCCTGGTATCGAGACTGATTACACGAAGCCATGGACCGAACAACGTGCTAAGTCTATCGTTCTCGAAGAGGTGGCATAGTGAAAGTAAATGACATAGTAAAGTTTCGTCTTCAGTTTGGTAGCTGGATAGGGAAGACAGGCATCGTTCTTGAAACTGGTAGTTTTGGTACAGGCGAATATGCTCGCGGTGTTTACGGCAAACCGTTGGATTTAATTGTAATGTGGGAGGATGGAAAGGTTGTTCCGTGTGCTTCTGGCGATCTTGTTGTTGTAACCAAGGAGGAAGAATGAAAGTCGGTGATTTAGTGAAGTTTAGAATGCATCCTGGTATGTATCTCCCTGAAGTCTACTACTTGATAACAAAGGTCGCACCTGGTGATCTGATTTTTCTTTGTGGCTTTCCTTCTAACCAGGTATTTCGTCCAGAACAATTGGAGGTGGTCAGTGAAAGTCGGTGAACTAGTAACAATATATTATATGTCGCATATTGGACTGGACCACCTTGTCGATACAACTGGCCTGATTACTGCAAAACACGGTTACAAGTGCAGCGTGTTGATAGATGGGGAATTGGAAGTTTGGCATGAACAAGACCTAGTGAAAATGGAGCAAGAAAAAAATGGCAATTAGAAAAAAAGAAGAACGGTGGAATCATTCAATCAGTATCGATCTCTCAGGTCCAGAAGGCAATGCATTTGTTCTTATTGGTTATGCACGAAACTTTTGTAAGCAACTTGGTTATGATGAGCTTCACACAGAAAGAATTATTGAAGAGATGACACTTACGGATTACGAAGGACTACTCTTCACGTTTGATAGAGAATTTGGAACTTTTGTCACTTTGTGGCGTTAAACTAGGAGAAAAAATGAACCAAAAAATTATGAACTTTGCAGTTGAAACATTAACGATCTTTGGATTAGTCAGCGCAGTCTTTGCAATGTTGTTTTATGCTGATAAGCTTGAATCCGATGCCGGGATTAAGAACAACATGCTGTCTTCTGGCACCTTGATTGTCGATGAGTGTGTGGAGGGCAAATAATGTATTCTAGAGAACACGCAGAAAAGTGGATGCCTGGATTTCTTTGGGCAATTAATCTGCATAAGAAAGCAACTGACGACACAGACCGGTCTATTGCTAGAACCCTGCTTAGAAAGCTTGTTGCCAAATATTCAGACAGGCCTCCGATGATGGCCAGTAAAAAAGCGCTTGCTCTGGCTGAATCCAAGAATAAGAACCTTTTTGAGATGAGATGGGCACACAGGAACCGTTGTGGCAAGGTCAACGGAAAGCCTGCTTTAATGTGGGAACACACAACACCTAACTCTACTCTTTGCGATAAGCTTATGGATTGCAAAACTGGAGAAGAGATCATTAAAGAACTGATGTACTATTCAGGTGTTTGCTGGATTACTCGAGAAGAAGACGATGCACTCAATGCGGCGGGTTATTTGACAAAAAGACCAGAAGGTTGGAAAAATTGTTATAAATCTGTAGGCATAGAAGTTATAATGATTCATGAGACAAATAATGTTAGCTAACAATATCAACACACTGGTTTCGATAAAAGACATTCCATCTTCTGGACGTGTTTTTGGCCAGGCGCCTTCAGGGGCTGACTCGAGTTTCGGAGTTATTACGAGGTCATGGAAAAGGTGGCAACCTGAATTGGTTTGTGAAATACAAATGATTAACGTTCTTATCAATGGTCAAGATCGAAAATATTGGAGACCGGTTGTTTGTGAAGATTATGAATATTTTGAAAATGGCGGTTGGGAAGAAGTTGGATCCAACTCGACATTTCTTATCAAGGAAGTAAAGTGAGGGATGGTGATCTGGTTATCTTTCGATTTCCAGAATTTGTGGCTGGTGCATTGACGGCCCTTAAATATGCAAAGCGTATGGAAGCAAGAATAGCAGGAAAAATTGGGTTAGTAATCAAAGATGTAGGAAACCACAACTTACTGGTTTTGTTTGAACAAGACTACATCGTAATAAACAAAAGATTTTTAGAGGAAGTGGATGAAAGTTGGTGATATTGTTAAATATGATGATTGGTATAGTGGTAATGAAGGTTATGGTCTTATTATTGATCAAGCAAAGTATTCAAGTGCAGGTATATTTTTTCTAGTACAATGGTACAGCGACATGAGACAAGAATGGGAAGAAAGTATTGAAATTGAGGTGGTAAATGAATTGGTTTAAAAAAATATTTGGAATGAAAACACCGGAAGAGAAGCTTCGATTAGAAGTGGCAAAGTATCAGCAACTTTCGTTTGAAGCGCAAAGAAACGGTGACATGCGAAAAGCAGGTGAATATGCGACTCAGGCAAAGGTGTTTGAAGACAAGCTAGTTGAGTTAAAAAATGCTGAAGGTGGATGATACAGTAAGGATGCAGCCAATGTGGAAATACGATTCAGCCATTGGTATTATTATAAAGATTACGAAAGAGTACGTTGTTGTGAAATGGCATGGTATCAATGGAGATTGGCATTATACTCCTGAGCAATCAAAAAAACTAGAGGTGATAAATGATTAGTCTGTTGTTATTTTCATGTGCGGCAAAATTAGTTAACGTAGGAATGGTGGACATTGCCGAAGAAGAAGTATGCGTTGTTCAGTTAGTTGATGGAAGCTTCGTAGAACTTGAGTCAAGACTTTGTGCATCGTTACGAGAAGGTGACTTGATCAAAGTAGTGAGACATGTCAAATAGGAAACAAAAGGTTGGGGATTTGGTCTTGTGTTGGCCATATGGAAATAGGGAGATATCGATGTCAGTTAAAGGCATAATTGTTGGTTTTAACAAAAAGGGTGAAGGAGGCCAGGACCATGTACATGTGTTGTGCAACGGCAAGATCCTAACTTTCATGTCTTGGGATATCGAGGCATTAGATGAAAGTAGGTGATATAGTAATATGGACCAATGCTAAAAGCTCTTATGCTAAATGGTTCTTTGGCAGACTAGCCGAAGTCAAATCAGTTAGTTATAACTCGCAGGGAGAATTACATTGCCGTGTGAAGTGGCTAGAACCAGTTAAATACTTTGATAAATTTACAACAATATCCGATTTCGGTGCAAAAAACTTTGGAGTAACAAATGAAGCTTGAAGACTTAAAAAATAATAAGAAATACGAAATAATTTACTGTGATCCTCCTTGGGATTACAAAGGGCAGGTACAAACTGGAAAAGGCGGTGTCGATTCTGGTTCTGCACAGAAACATTATCCTTGCATGAAATTAAGGGAACTTAAAAAATTGCCAGTCTCGTCTTTGACAACAGATGATGCTTTACTTTTTATGTGGGTTACAAATCCGCACCTTGACCAAGGTATTGAGCTGCTTAAATCTTGGGGCTTTAAATATGCAACGGTTGCTTTTGTCTGGGATAAACAAAGGGTAAACCCTGGTTTTTACACAATGAGCCAATGCGAACTGTGTCTAGTTGGGAAAAAGGGTAAAATCCCACAGACAAGAGGCACAAGAAATATGCGACAACTCGTAAGCGAAATGCGAACAAAACATTCAACAAAGCCGGCTGCAGTTCGAACTAGGATCGATCTTATGTTTCCAACGCAGAGCAAGGTGGAATTATTTGCAAGACAAGCAGCTGCTGGATGGGATCGCTGGGGATTTGAGGCGCCGGATGAGTAACCTTGTCGTTGGCGGCTTGTATAAAATGCATCTTAAACAAGGGTCTATCACTACGGAATATGGCATTCTAATAGATATACCGTTCCATCCTTTTATTGATGGTTTCGTTACAATGCTTGTCAATGAAAAACCAAGAAAAATTAATATATTTGAATATGACCTTTATCCAGTAAAAGACCGGGTTGACTAAAGGAGATCTTATGAGTAATGAATGGTTTTACTTACAACAATGGCGTTTTAAAAGATGGCTTAGAGAACAGTCTAAAATCAAACCGGAAAACTGCGATGTGGCGCAAAAAAAAACCAAAGTACAGAAAAGGTGATTTGCTTCTAACTGGTACTGGTACGATATGTGATTCAAATCAAAAGACAAAAATAACTGGCTTAGAAGGCCCAGCTCTCTGTCTAGATGTATTTCTTACCAATCATGATCTTTACCTGGACACTAAATGTTGGTGCTATCTTGTACTACTTAACGGTGTTATAAAACAGGTGCCAGAGAGATTTGTGCTAAGATACATCCATGAATAAATCAATCTACAACGATCATTTAAAAACTGGTACCCTTGTATTGATCGGTGGCAATATTCCTGGTATAATAGTAAAGAGGCTTTCACGTTATCAGTACAGTGTATACGCACAAGGAAAAATTCACTCTGTTCATCGCGATGTAATGATAAAAAACGACGATTAAAATTATAAAATTTAAAATCACCTTGTATTATTATAAATGCATTCGGAGAAAGAGAAAAGATGAAGAAAAAAAACAAACACATTATTCAAGGCGTTGATACTAGGGGGTTTAGCTTTGGTATCAAGAAACATCTATTGGAAGAGGTAGCAACAGCAGATGAAATTAAATCATTTATGAATCTTTTAAATAAAAAAAATGATGGTTTAAGAAAACGTGAATGGAGCTATCTTCAAAACCAGCCTGTAGACAGTCAGTTAAGAGGCTACCGTAAATATTGGCGCACTAAGTACACTGACGGATTTACTGATGGTCTTTACGTGTGTAAAGCTAGGCTTAGGTGGGAGGTCGGAAAATGTGTTGGAAAGTTTGGTACAACATGGCAAGGTTCTCTAGTTGAGAAAAATACTTTACTAATGTATATAAGGCACGACGAACTAGGTAACGTTGAGCTAATGCCGGTCGGTTCAGATAATTTAATTAAGCTTACAAGAGGAGCGGCAGCTTCTCATCATTTTATTAGACAGGGAGAAGAGAATGAGTAATTTCAAGAACTTAAAGAGACCACATGCAAAACACCCAGTAGAAAGAATTATGGAAGACGTCGTTCGGGCTGCGCATTGGGACTCAAGTGAAGAAGAGCAAACCAGGGCATACAATGATCTAATGTATGATTTGTTTGACACTATTAGGAAGCGAGTTTCTAAGCAACAGCAGCCTATGAGAATTTCTGAGGGTAATGCAGTTTGGAAGAACTATCGAAACCGATATTGTTCTGAAGAATATCAGCAAGCTGAAATGGATAGGATCTGCGTTGAGATGTTTGACCTATATACAGGTAAAATACCTGGTAATTATGGCAGAGAATGATGAACGCCCAGAGGATTGAATTTAGGTACCTTGTAACACAGCCTGATCTCAATGCGCACGGTACTCTTCATGGTGGAATACTCACAAAATGGGCTGATGAATCAGCTGGTATGCATGCCAGAAAACTAACTCGCGGTGTTTGTGTGACACGTTTTATAAGCCGCATTAATTTTGTTGCTACTTCAGGAATAGGGTCGATTGTAAAAATAGTTTCAACAGTAATTGATGTTGGTACCACAAGCATAACCTTTTCTATCATCGTGAGAAACGATATAACCGATGAGATATTAGCAACAATAGATAAAATAACTTTTGTACATGTTAACGAAAAACATGAACCTATTCCTGTGCCTAGCATGGTATTTAAAAATGTCTAGACCGACTTTTGACCAACTTTTTGATCAGATACCAGATTGGTGTGGGATAGGAAAATTAGTTTCTGTCGACCCTGATTTTTTGTTTCTTCTTGATATAG
>MDTB01088935.1_pt1 | contig 10081 bp, 11 predicted proteins | sample 811161 | NCBI WGS metagenome assembly MDTB01 (sample SAMN05326650, study PRJNA326480) | marine metagenome | isolation source: seawater | place: Mediterranean Sea | collected 2009
TGTTGGACCATTTAAAATGCTTATTTAATTTGTTTACTTCAGAAACTACTTCTTTTCTTGTTATGTTTGACCCTATAGCAACTACCCCCATGATGTTATTTAAACTTTGACCTTTGACGATTTTATTTAAATTGCTAATTGTGCCTAAATATTTCATTTTTTTAGTTAAGGCAGAGTTATAATTTTTTTTATCAATAAAACCTACTACTTTAAAATTTTTTATTAATTTAATACAATCTTGAACAATTTTAGCATGTCCGCCGCCACCGAAAATTATTATTTTTTTCATTTTTATATTTGTTATACTTAATTTGCTCTTATTTTAACATATTCCATAAAAGCGCTGTTCCCTTTTTTAAATTTTTATTAACTTTACGACCCATTATTTCGTCAAAATATTTTGGGGCCAATCCTTTTCCTGGACGAATTATACGAATATTCTCTTTCGAAAGTTTTTCTCCTGAAACAATATCATTAACAACATAAATAGATCTTCTTAGGTTTAGCCCATTTTTTTCAGATTCAGTTGGTCCATAAAATATTTCTCCTAACGATTGCCATGCACGAGCAGATTCTTCAACCAACATTTTCATTTCTTTAGGCTCTATAGAAAAACTTGAATCAACACCTCCATCATTACGATCTAGGGTAAAATGTTTTTCAATAATAGTTGCTCCATGTGAAATTGCAGCCAATGATGCGCCTATTCCTATAGTGTGATCGGACAAACCGACTTCACAATTAAAATTTTTTCTTAAATCAGGAATTGTCAAAATATTACTATTAAGAGGTGGTGCTGGATAAGCGCTAGTACATTTTAAAAGTGCATACTGTTTGCATCTTCCAATCTTCAATGTTTGCACAGCTTCTTTAATTTCTTCTTTGGTTGCTAGACCTGTTGAAAGTATGACTGGTTTTCCTGTTTGGGCAACTTTTTTTATAAGAGGCAAATGAACATTTTCGAATGAAGATATTTTGTATGCAGGAACATTTACTTTTTCTAAAAAATCTACTGCAGTCTCATCGAATGGAGTACTAAAGCAAAGCATACCTAATTCATTTGATCTTTTTATAATTTTTTCTTGCCACTCCCAAGGAGTATATGCCTGTTTGTACAATTCGTATAAATTTTTTCCCTTCCACAAACTTTTTTTATCATCAATAAAAAAATCACGATTTTGTGAATTGATTGTTATGGTATCAGCGGTATAAGTCTGAAGTTTCAACATATGAACACCTGAATCTGCTGCTGCTTCAACAATTTTAAGAGCACGCTCTAATGATTGATTATGATTGCCTGACATCTCAGCAATAATAAATGGTTTATTTTTTTGTGAAATTTTATAATTTCCTATGATCATTTTTAAATAATATTTATATACATTTGTGTATATAAATTTTTTTTTTTTCTTGGGAGTTATTGAGTATAAATCCTGCTCTAAGTAACGATTTTATTGATATCGCGTTTTTAGACAAAGTTTCAGCATAAATTGTTGCTTTAGCAAATCTTCTACATATTTTTTTTTTAGCTTTGATGAGCATAATACTTGCTAGTTTTTTTCCCCTATATTTTTTAGAAATTAAATAGCTTAAAATTATTTTTTTTCCCTTAATATTAAATCTAACTAAACCGCAGGGTTTTTTATCCAATAAAAAAATCCACATATAGTTTTTTTTATCAGATATTTTATCCTTAAAAAAAATTTTATGTTCACCAAATGAAATAGGTTTTTTATTAAATGACCATAGACGGGTTTTTTTTTCATTTCTCCATCTAAATAATAATTTTTCATCACTTTTGTTAACTTTTCTAAAAGAAAATCTCACCTGTAAAATTATTTTTTACCCAATTGTTTTAATAAGTTTGATATTGTTTTGTCTTGAGAATTTATCTTTTTTACAAGTTTTCTTGCTTCATCAGGTGAGTGGCGAAAACCAAGTCTTAATACATCCATCCAGTTAACATTATTTTTTGATCTTACCTTTTCAATTTTTTTAATTATTTTAAAATAATCTTTAGTTTTTCTTTTTTTCATAATTTTATATTATTACCTTTTTTCTTTAATAAACGAAAAATAATTTCTGCTTTTTTCCAATCATCCATAACATCTATATCTTGAACTCTCCAGCGAGGCAACAATGCTATTTTAGATTTTTTACTAAAAATTTTTTTTTTTGAAAGCCATGTTTTGGCTGTCGCCCAATAAAACTGTCCAGCATCATGATAAGCTTGTTCGAGATCTTGTGATCTTTTATTAATTTTTTTTGAAAAAACTACTTTTAACTTTTCTTTTTTATTTTTAGTAAAAGATCTATAAATAGATGGTCCAAAAGTTGTTGCTGAAAAAATATACTCCCATTTTTTTGATCTCAAATCTTTTAATGAATTTATTAAATCTTTTTTTTGTAATAGTGGGGCAGTTGGATAAATACAGCATACTTCTAATGGCTTATATCCTTTGCTTTGCAACCAAGATACTGCGTGAGCGACCACATCTAATGTTCCTACTTTATCATTAGCCAATTTATTTGGTCTAATAAATGGTACTTCCGCTTTATATTTTTTTGCGATTAGACTTATACTTTTATCATCAGTTGAAACAATAATTTTATCAAAAATTTTAGACTTTTTAACTATATCTATTGTCCAACCAATAATTGGTTTACCACAAAAAAATTTGATATTTTTTTTGGGAATTCGTCTACTACCACCCCTAGCAGGAATAATTGCTACCTTCATATATATTTTTTACAAAATTCTTTTATATAACCTGCAACTTTTTTTACTTCGGATTCCTTTAAAGAGTAGAAAATTGGTAATGATATTTCTTTGTTATAAAATTTTTCTGACACGGGATAATCTCCCTTTTTAAAATTATATTTTTTCTTATAATATGGTTGTAAGTGGATGGGAATATAATGCACTTGAGGATTAACTTTTTTTTTATAAAGTTCTTCAAACAATCTTTTCTTTTGATCTTTTTTAGTAAAATTAATTTGTAAAGGATAAAGGTGATAAGCATGGCCATAATTTTTTTTTACATGTGGAATAGTAAAGGCACTATTATTTTTGAAACACGCGTCGTAAATTTTTGCTATTTTTTTTCTCTTTTTTATAAATTGATTTAATTTTTTTAACTGACTTATTCCTAATGCACATTGAAAATCTGTAATTCTATAATTAAAACCCAATTCTTTCATTTCATAATACCAAGGCCCATCATTTTTATTCATTTCTTCAGGGTTTTTAGTAATTCCGTGTGAACGAAGAGAGCGTACTTTTTTATCAATCAATTTACTATTTGTTAAAATTGATCCACCTTCTCCCGTTGTAATATTTTTTACTGGGTGATAACTATGAGTTACAATATCAGCAAATTTTAATGCATATTTAGTATCTTTTTTAAAGCTTGCACCTATCGCATGACAATTATCATTGATAAGTTTTATATTATATTTCTTTGAAATTTTTTTTAATGATACCCAATCACAGGGATGTCCTGCATAATCTGTCGCAACTATAGCTACTACATTTTTATTATTCTTTTTTAATAAATTTATTTTTTTTTCAACTTGAAAAACATCAATTGTGTATGTAATTGGATTTACATCAACAAAAGAAGGAGTTGCTCCAGAATAAATTATACTATTACTGCTCGCAATAAATGATAGGGATGATGTTATTACTATATCTCCCTTTTTCCAACCTAAAGATAAGCCAGCTAAGTGTAATGCGGCCGTGCCATTGGAAACAGCACAACAATAATTCGCACCAAACTTTTTTTGAAGAGCTAATTCAAATTTTTTTACATTGGGTCCTTGTGTGATCCAATTGCTTCTTAGTATTTTTGAAACTGATATTATGTCTTTTTTATCTAAAAACTGTCTTCCATAACTGATCATAATATCTTTTTACTTCCAGGAATATTTTTAATAATAAGATCTCTAATTTGTTTTACTGAAAGATAATTTTTATTAGTTAAACTATTATATGAAAAACCTATTTTGCACTTTTTACCTGATTTTAAAAATAATTTTTTCTTTTTTTCAACCACAAACTGATTATTAGGAATAATTGAATAATACTTATCAAACTCAACTGTATTAATTGAATCTGACTTTGTAATCATTTCTTCATGGATTTTTTCTCCAGGTCGAATACCAATAAATTCTATCTTTGCTTTTGGATCTATTGCCTTTACTACATCAACAATTTTGTATGAAGGTATTTTGGGAACAAAAATTTCACCACCATTCATATTTTTTATACATTTTATTACGAAGCTTACCCCTTCTTCTAAAGTAATATTAAATCTTGTCATATCTTTATGAGTAAGAGTTAATTTTCCTCTTTTTTTTTGTTCTAAAAATACAGGAACTACCGATCCTCGACTTCCCATTACATTTCCATATCTAACTACAGAAAAACAAAGATCTTGTTTGCCTATATGATTGTTAGCAGCTACAAAAAGTTTGTCAGAAGCTAATTTTGAAGCTCCATACAAGTTAATAGGCGCTGCAGCTTTATCTGTACTTAAGGCAATAACTTTTTTTACACCTGAATAAATTGAAGCATCTATAACGTTTTGTGCTCCTATAATATTAGTTTTTATAACTTCAAAAGGATTATACTCTCCAACTGTAACCTGCTTTAAAGCAGCCGCATGTATAACTATATCAACATCTTCCATAGCAACTTTAAGTCTTTCAGCATCTCTCACATCTCCAATAAAATACCTAAAAGGAGTTTCATCTTTAAAAGGCCATTCCTTTTGCATTTCAAACTGCTTTAATTCATCTCTGCTATAAATAATAATCTTTTTAGGCTTGTATTTATTAGAAATGGTTTGAACAAATTTTTTACCAAAAGATCCTGTTCCGCCAGTTACTAGTATTGTTTTATTATTGAACATTTTTAAATATTATATTTTTACCTTATTATTTTGTTAATTAAAACTATTTTGAATTTATTATTTCCTCAAACTTGCCTTTTTGAATAATTTTACCTTTATCTAATTTAACCAATTCATCGCATACTGAAACTGTGCTTAAGCGATGCGCAACTATTAAAACTGTCTTATTTTTTTTTAATTTAAAAATTCCTTCCATTATTTCTTTTTCGGTATCCATATCTAATGAACTTGTTGCTTCATCTAAAACTAATACATTTGGTTTATTGTACAATGCTCTAGCTATACCGATACGTTGACGTTGGCCACCTGAAAGACGAACGCCTCTTTCGCCAACCATTGTTTCTAAGCCTTCTGGAAGACTTGTTACAAAATTTTCTAAATTAGCTCCTTTAACTGCTTCATGTACTAATTGATTTGAAATTTCATCCTCAGGAATAGCAAATGCAATGTTCTTTCTCAACGTGTCATCTGTTAAAAAAATGTCTTGCGGCACATATCCAATTTGATTTTGCCAACCTCTCAAATTTTCTTGAATATTAATATTATCAATTTTAATACTGCCATTAGTGGGGTTTAACAATCCTAATATTATATCAATTAAAGTACTCTTGCCTGATCCACTTTCGCCAACAAATCCTACTAGATTTCCACAAGGAATTTTTATATTTATTTTATTTAAAGTTGGTGTAGAGATTCCCTCATAAGTGTGATCAACTTGTTCAATATCTATAGATTTTTTGAATTCTAGTATTTTACTTTCTTCGCTAGTATTTTTTTTAATTTTAATTTTATTTAATTCATCATAAGCAGTATTAATTACAGGTCTTGAATATCGAAGCTCTTGAATGTTGCCTAAAATTTTATTAGCTGAAGGCATCAGTCTAAAACTAGCTGCAGCAAAAAGTCCTAAAGTAGGTATTACATTATTTATCGATTTTCCACCCAGCAGCATTAAAAATAACAAAATTGATAAACTTGTAACTATCATAATTTCTAACCAAAGCCGTGGTAAAGATTTTAATACTTTTGTATTTCTTTTTATAAAAGCTGAAGCACTATTATATTTTAAAAACTCTCCTGAAAAATTTTTTTCTCTTCCAAGTAGCTTTAAATCTTTCACTGCACCAAAACCTTGCTGTAAATATTTTATTCTTTCACCTTCATAGAAATGACTTTTTTCACCCCATGTAGAAAGACGTTTTTTGCTATAATTTTGAAATAAATAACTAAAACTTACAAAAGTAAGTATTACTACAAATGCTCCAACAGGTTCTGTTATAATTAAAAGAGATGCTATTCCAACCACTACTAATATTTCAGATAATAAAACTAAACTTACTTCAAGATTTCCTGCTAAAACTAAAACTTGATTTACATTTCTCATCAAAATAGCTGAGTTTCTCTGCAAATGGAAAGAATAAGGTTGCTTAAGGTAGCCAGTAAATAATTTATCAGACCAGCCTATACCTAGTTTAGTTACAAACGTATTCTGCTTCCATATTAAAAAAAGTACAAAAAGAACTTTTATTAAATAAACAAATATAATTACTACTATTGCACCAGTGATAAGTTGTACTTGTGATGAATAAATTTCTTTGTTGCTAAAAAACCAATTTAAGGGAGATAATTTAGAAACAAATATTGATGCTTCAGGATATTTGTCTGCAATATTTGGGTCTGTGATTATTGTAAAAATAGGAATAATAAGTCCCACTCCCAACGTCTCAAGAAGCATGCCAATCATAATAAAAATAAGTAGTATAAATACTTTTCCTTTTTGATTTGAATCTAATAGAGAATTAAATTTTTTAATCGGTATCATGTTTTGATAAAAATAAAGGTATAATAATTTTCAGTGAAAAATAAATTTTCTTAAATTTTTATATTTGATAAGCTTTGCCTTCTCCACCATCTATAGGAATCAAACATCCACCCATCATTGAAGAATGCCGCGAACATAAAAATAAAATCATTGGTAATACATCATCAACGTTCCCCATGGAGGCTCTGGGTATACGCTGTTTTATAAAGTTATTATAATCTTTTATACTTTTAGTTTTTAGTCTTTCCATAGCATTACCTGGCGCAATAAAGCCTCCTGGTAATATCCCTGAAACTATTACTTTTTTTTTATATAGCTCTCTACCCAAGCTTCTAACGTATGCAGCAAGAGCAGATTTGGCCACATTATATCCAACCGATCCTACAGCTTCGTATGAAGCTATCGAGCCAATATGTATAAGTTTTAAAGAGCTGGTCTTACTTTTGCTTTCAACAACTAGTCTATTTATTTCAGCTGCAGCACCTAAATTAATTTGTAATAAAGTTTTTAGATCTTTATCTTGTATTAAATGATCTTTTAAACCTAACCCTCCTCCAGCTATATGCAAAATAATATCTACTTTTTTAAGAAATTTTTTTGCTTTTTTAATAGCTTCTTTAATCTTGTTATTGCTAATTAAATCTACTTTTATTGCAATATGATTTTTAGAATTTTTCATTTTTTTTCGCAAAATATCCATTTCTTTTTTTGACCTTGATAGCATTGCAAGTTTAGCTCCTCTTTCTGCCAAGGCTTTGCATGCCGCAGCTCCTAAACCTCTTGATGCTCCAGTTATAATTATTCTTTTATCAAAGAACTCTTTATCTAAATTAAGATTCATCATAATTTTGTTAAATATTTACCTTTTTGCCTGTAGCTCTTTTCGAAACCATATCAGTTGAATTACTATAAAGACCTAACCACCATCTTCCATCTTTAGCTAACCAATCCGCTTTCTTGTCGGGATCAACTGTATCTACTCCATGCATAATCGTTGCATATCCGATGGATATGTCTCCAATATCTACATACTTTTCAATATCTTTAAAATTTTTTTTACCATCAACAACATAAAAACCACCCTTATCATAATCTACTCCTTTCTTGCTCATATAAGCAGAAATGAAAAACCTTTGGTTTTGATACGGGTCTGAATGAGTTTGAGATCTTCCAATTCCGGGTAAATATCTTGCAACTTGGAATCTATCTACAACACCATCACGTGGAGTATTTTTTTCAAAATTATTTTTATTTTGTCCTCCTAAAAATTTAAAAATTCTCCACTTTTTATTTATTTCAGGAATAACTCCCATCGGATCTCCATTCCAATGAAACCAGTAATAGGAATGACGCACTGACTCAAATACATATTTTTTTGCAATTTCATCATCCTGCTTCCTATGAAAGTCAGGACATCCTTCTACCATTTTATGAAAGCTAGGTTCCGAAGAATGCCAAATTTTAAAAACTTTATTCTTTAGATTTTCTATAAAATTTTTACTAAAAGCATTTTTTAAAATATAAATATCACCATGAAATATTGAATTTACAACCTGATCCACAAAAGCATCGTCTTGCTTTTCTACGTTCAATGCGAATTCTTCGTAATCGATTGAGACTATTTTTGAAGCATATTCTGGTCTCTTCTTAGACAGTTCAAGCAATTCCCATTTTTTTTTATATTTATTAATTAACATTTTTAATTTTTTTCAACCAAATTTAACGAGCTGGCAGTATTAAATTTAAAATCACCGGTATATCCTGAGTGTTTTAATACTTCTAACCACTCATCTTTTCTTAAAAGAGTGTTGCCTAGCAAAGTCCAATATGAAAAAAGTTTTCTATCTTTTTCGTTTTCATAAGCACCTAAAGTAATAAAACTTTTTCCTTTACTCACTCTTTGTATTTCTTTAAGGCACTTTATTGCATTGGTAAGATCTAATGCATAAACAACTCCAATAGCAATCACAAAATCAAAAAAATTATCTTTAAAATCTAAATTAATTTTATTAGAATAATTAATAAATTGTTTTATTGATGAACATGCGTTGTCAATTGCATATTTTGAGCTTTCCAAGCCATATATTTTTATATTTGAATTAATTTCATGTAGATCGTGAAGCAAATATCCTTTTTCACAATTAATTTGTAGTATATTGGAGCCATCTTTTATTTTATATTTTTCAATAATTCTTTTTGCAATACTTTTCCATCTTCCATCATAAATCATACCCCCGTAACCATCATTGCGATTTCCATCAAAAAAATCTTTGTCTCTATAAGATGCTATAATTCTATTTTTAATAGTTCTTAAATTTTGATTAACATATCTTGGTTTTTTTGGATTTGGATATCCACCTAATAAATCAAATTCTTTCACTTTAATAAAAATGTTATTTTATTTTTTTTATTACTTCTCTCATCCAGGGTCCCATGTCTTTATAATGGGCGGTAGTAATAATATTTTCATCAATTACTGCTGGTAAATCTGTATAAATCGCCCCGGCATTAACCAAATCATCTTTCATGCTGTAATATCCAGCAATTTTTCGTCCTTTTACCACTTTAGCAGAAATTAATAATTGAGCTCCGCTGCATATACAGGCAATAACTTTCTTTGTTTTGTTAAACTCTGAAATAAAATTAATAATCTTCTTTTCTTGTCTAACTTTCTCCATAGCTTTTACTCCACCAGGAAGCACAATAAGCTTATAGTCTTCAACTTTAACATCTTGAATTTTTTTAACTTTTTGCTCTTTATTGGGAGGTAAAGATGTTCCTAAAATACCTTTTACTGGCACACCTTCTAACAAACAAACATCTACTTCGTAATCTTCTTCTAGGAGCCTGTAGTAAGGATAAATAAACTCATGATCCTGTGCTAAGTTTCCAGAAATAATAAGCGCTTTTTTCATTATTCAAATTCTCAATAACTATTACTATTTAATTCTTGTTTCGACAAGAACGGATACATATCTTCGAACTTTGTTGGTACAGATTTGCCTTCTGGCGTCCTTTTATTAATTGCTTTGGGCACTTGTTCTTCATTAGGATCCATAATTAATTCACAAATAGAAGCCCCTCTTGAATTAACTGCAAATTTTAATGATTCTTTTAGATTTTTGTTAGACTTTATTTTGAAATAATTCATTTTATAGGTTTCAGCTAATTTTTTATAATTTGGAAAAGAAAGTCCACTTTTTTTATCTGCACCCATTATTCTTCCGTTAAAACCTAATTGTTGAGTTTGCTTTATAGTTAAATATCCAGCATTATTAAAAATAAAAATTTTTATAGGAATTTTGTGGTGCATAATAGTTGCAAGTTCTTGTATATTTAATTGAAA
>MDTB01218106.1_pt1 | contig 10081 bp, 14 predicted proteins | sample 811161 | NCBI WGS metagenome assembly MDTB01 (sample SAMN05326650, study PRJNA326480) | marine metagenome | isolation source: seawater | place: Mediterranean Sea | collected 2009
ACATGGAGTTTATAGAAAATTAAGAATATCAAGAATTGCACTAAGAGACATGGCGTCTGCTGGTAAAATTCCTGGAATAACTAAATCAAGCTGGTAGGAGGAATATGACATTTACAGATCCAATAGGAGATATGTTTTCAAGAATAAGAAATGGTCAAATGAGATCATTAAATTCAGTCGCAATACCTTCTTCAAATTTCAGAAAGAATATTTTGGAAATTTTGAAAAGCGAAGGATATATTAAGGATTATTTTATTGAAAAAACAGAAAAAAATAAAACAAGTTTAAAAATTACATTAAAATATTATGAAGGTGATCCAGTTATAAAAGAAATAAAGAGAATATCGAAACCTGGACGAAGAGTTTACTCAAGAGCAACTAGTATACCAAAAGTTATGAACGGACTAGGTTTAGCTATTTTATCAACACCAAAAGGTGTAATGAGTGATGCAGAGGCTAGAAAAAATAATTTAGGTGGAGAGGTAATTTGTAGGGTATTCTAATGTCGAAAATTGGTAAAAAAAATATTTTAATTCCTAAAGAGTCATCTATAAAAATAGAAGGAGAACAGCTAACTATAACTGGTCCTAAAGGAACAAAGAAATTAACTATTAACGATAAAATTTTTTCATCTAAAATAAATGAAAGTGAATTTCAGATACTGCCATTAGATAAGAAAGTTGATAAAAAAACATCTATAATGTGGGGAACTTACAGAAGTTTGATTAATAATGCCATAACAGGTGTTTCTAAAGGTCATGAAAAAATTTTAGAGCTTAGCGGGGTAGGATTTAGGGCAAATTTAAAAGGAGATATTCTAAATCTCCAATTAGGATTTAGTCATGACATAAATTTTAATATTCCAAAAGATATTAAAATTATTGTTGAAAAACAAACGATTATTAAAATTAACGGAGTTGATAAGGAATTAGTTTCAAAAATTGCTGCAGATTTAAAAAATTTAAAACCAGTTGAACCTTATAAAGCAAAAGGAATTAAAGAAAGAGGACAATTTGTTCTTAGAAAAGAAGGAAAAAAAAAATAATGAAGAAAATTAACAATAAGACTAAAAGAAAGTTAAGAAACAGAAAAAAACTTAAGAGCGTTAATATCAATCGCTATAGAGTATCTGTTTCTAAATCATTAAATAATTTATCCGCTCAAATAATTGATGATAAAAAAAAAAAAACATTAGTCTCTGCATCTTCTATTGAAAAAGAAATTAAATTAAAAAAAATTAAAAAAATGGAAAAATCAAGTTTAATAGGAGAAGTTTTAGCAAAGAGAGCAAAAGAACATAATATAAATGAGGTTTATTTCGACAGGGGAGCTTATAAATATCATGGAAGAATAAAAACTTTTGCAGAAACTTTAAGAAAAAACGGATTAAAATTTTAAAATGAGAGAAAAAAAAATAGAAACCGACATAAAAGAAAAGTTAGTAGCGATTAATAGAATAACTAAGGTTGTAAAAGGTGGAAGAAGATTTGGATTTGCAGCATTAGTAGTTGTAGGCAATCAAAAAGGTTCTGTTGGTATAGGCCAAGGTAAATCCAAACAAGTCCCTGATGCTATTAAAAAAGCAACAGAAGATGCAAAAAGAAATTTAATTAAAATTCCATTAAAAGACGGCAGAACTCTTCATCATGATGTTAACGGTAAAAACGGATCTGGAAAAGTTTTCTTAAGAGCAGCTCCAGCTGGAACAGGAATTATAGCAGGAGGAGCAATACGATCTGTGTGCGAAGTATTAGGTATACAAGATGTTGTTGCAAAATCTCTTGGTTCGGCAAATCCACACAATGTTTTAAAAGCCTGTGTAAATGGTTTAAAGTCACAAAATTCTCCTAAAACTTTATCAGCGATAAGGGGAAAAAAAATTTCAGAGATAGTTTTGAATAGAGAGGCTAAATAATGGAACTTAATAGTTTAACTAAAAATAATACAAAAAAAATAAGAGTTGGTAGAGGAATAGGTTCTGGTAGAGGAAAAACTTCTTCTAGAGGTCATAAAGGCCAAAAATCTAGATCTGGCGTAGCAATAAAAAGTTTTGAAGGCGGCCAAATGCCTTTATACAGGAGATTGCCTAAAAGAGGATTTAAATCATTAAGTAAAAATAGTACAGCTATTTTAAATCTTTCTAAAATACAAAATATTCTAGAAAAGTCTAAAGTAGATATCAAAAATAAATTAGATTTAAAAATCCTGAAAGAAAAGAAATTAATTAAGAAAAATTTTTTAAAATTAAAAATTTTAGGATCAGGCGAGATAAAAAAAAGCGTTGAAATATCCGCACATTTTGCCTCAAAACAAGCCTTATCTAAAATTGAAAAAGCTGGTGGTAAAATAAGCATAATTAAAAAATAAAAATATTATGTCAAGTGAAACACTCAATACTTCTGGTGCATTTAGTCAGGCAAAAGATCTTAAGAACAGAATTTTATTTACAATTTTAATATTAATTATCTATCGTTTAGGAACTTATGTTCCATTATCAGGTATTGATCCTTTAGCATTAAAAGAAATTATGGCCTCTAGTCAAAAAGGCCTACTTGGGATGTTTAACATGTTTTCAGGAGGAGCTGTTACTAGAATGGCAATTTTCGCTTTAGGTATAATGCCATACATATCATCATCAATTATAGTTCAATTACTCACAGGTGTTTCTGATTATTTTAAAAATTTAAAAGATCAAGGTGAGATAGGTAGAAAAAAAATTACTCAAATTACTAGATACGGTACTGTTTTGATAGCATGTCTTCAAGGTTATGGAGTTTCTGTTGGACTAGAAAATGCGGGAAATTTAGTTATTGAACCAGGTATGTCTTTTAGGATTGTAACTACTATATCACTAGTAGCAGGGACTACTTTTTTAATGTGGTTAGGTGAACAAATCACTTTAAGAGGTGTAGGAAACGGTATTTCATTAATAATTTTCTCAGGTATAGTTGCTGAAATTCCTCGAGCATTAGCATCGACATTCGAACTTGGAAGAACAGGAGCATTATCAGCTGTAATGATTGTAGGAATTTTTGTTCTAGTAATTTTAACTGTTTTATTTATCGTTTTTTTTGAAAGAGCTATGAGAAAAATTTTAATTAATTATCCAAGAAGACAAGTTGGAAATAAAATGTATGGAGGAGAATCGTCTCATCTACCTTTAAAAATTAATACTGCTGGAGTAATTCCAGCGATTTTTGCTTCAGCTTTGTTGTTGTTACCTATTACTATTTCAAATTTTGGTTTTGCAGAGTCTGACACTTTTTTAAAAATATCTTCGATGTTTACTCAGGGTCAGCCACTTTATATGTTGCTATACGCATCTGGAATAATTTTTTTCTCTTTCTTTTATACTTCTATTGTATTTAATCCAAAAGAGACTGCAGAAAATTTAAGAAAGTATGGTGGGTACATACCAGGTATAAGACCTGGCGAAAGAACAGCTGAATATATTGATACAATCTTGATAAGACTTACCACTGTTGGTTCAATATACTTAACTTTTGTTTGTTTAATGCCGGAGTTTTTAATAGCAAAATATCCTATTCCTTTTTATCTAGGTGGTACTTCAATATTAATTGTTGTTGTTGTTGCAATGGATACAGTTACACAAGTACAAACACGACTAATGAGCTCACAATATGAGTCATTAATAAAAAAAACAAAATTTGGTAAATAGTTAAGTCGATGAATATTGTTATTTTTGGACCACCAGGAGCTGGTAAAGGCACCCAGTCAAGTTTTATTGTAAAAAAATATAATTTATATCAACTCTCAACAGGTGAATTATTGAGAAAAGAAATTAAAAACGATACAAAATTAGGAAATCAAATCTCGTCTATCATTAACGCTGGAAATTTAGTTTCTGATGAAATTGTAGGAGATTTAATTAAAAAATATATTTCAAATAAATCCTATAAAGGTAGAATAATTTTTGATGGTTATCCCAGAAATTTAATTCAAGCTCGAAATTTAGATAATTTATTAAATAAATATGATCAAAAAATAGATATTGCTTTAAAATTATCTGTTAGTTTAGACATAATTAAAAAAAGAATTTTAGAAAGAAAAACCTTAGAAAAAAGAGCTGATGACCAAGAAGAAATAGCTATTAAAAGATACGAAACATATGAAAACAACATTAAGCCAGTAATCGACTTTTATAAACAATCAAATTTATTGAGAGTTATTAATGGTGAGGTTTCAATAGCCGAAATTAGCACTGAAATAGGCGACTTAATAGATAGTATCTAGGGTTGACTTTAAAGGATTAGACAATATAAATACGCATAAAATAGAATTCATTAATTTATGGCTCGTATTGCAGGGATAAACATTCCACAAAATAAAGTTGTTAGTATTGCTCTAACTTATATACATGGAATAGGTTTACATTCTTCAAAAAAGATTTGTGAAGAACTTAGCATTCCATCATCCAAAAGAGTAAATGAATTGTCTGAAGAACAAGTTTTAAAAATTAGAGAATTTATAGATGCCAATCACAAAGTCGAAGGAGATCTGAGAAGAGAAGTATCCGTAAATATCAAAAGATTAGTTGATCTTGCATGTTATAGAGGATCAAGGCATAAAAAAAAATTACCTGTAAGAGGTCAAAGAACACAGTGTAACGCTAGAACAAGAAAAGGTAAAGCTATAGCAATTGCTGGGAAAAAACTAACTCCTCTTAAAAAGTAGATTGTAAAAGTAAATTTAATGAATAAAAAGAACGACAAAACAGAAGTTAAAGACGAAAAAAAAAAGACTGATTCAAACAAAGCTAGTTCTTTTAAAAAGAAGAAAAAAGTTAACAAAAATATCACTACTGGTATTGCATACGTGTATTCAACATTCAACAATACGATAATTTCAATAGCAGATGAAAGTGGAAATGTAATTTCATGGTCTTCATCTGGAGCTAAAGGGTTTAAAGGATCGAGAAAATCTACACCTTACGCTGCACAGGTAGCAGCGGATGATGCTGGCTCAAAAGCATTTGAGCAAGGTTTAAGAACCCTTACTGTTCAAGTTAAGGGACCTGGATCAGGAAGAGAAACAGCTTTACGATCATTGCAATCTATAGGATTTAAAATTTTATCAATTAAGGACACTACACCTATGCCACACAACGGTGCGAGGCCCCCCAAAAGAAGGAGAGTATAATGGAATCTACATCTAATGTAATAGATAAAAACTGGAAAGCATTAATAAAACCTAGCAAGCTAGATATTTCTAGTAATGAAGACAAAACAATTGCTAAAGTTGTTGCAGAACCATTAGAAAAAGGTTTTGGTCAAACTATAGGAAATTCTTTAAGAAGAATATTGTTATCTTCTATACAAGGAGCTGCAGTTTCAGCTATTCAGATTGATGGTGTGCTACATGAATTTTCTTCAATTAAAGGTGTTAGCGAAGATGTAACCGATATTGTTTTAAATATTAAAAATTTGGCCATTAAATCATCCTCTTCAAATACAAAAAAAATTATTTTAGATATTAAAGGTCCAAAAGAAGTTAAAGCTAAAGATATTACACTTGTACCTGAAATAGAAATTTTAAATCCTGAACAAACTATTTGTAATTTAGATGAAAAAACTCATTTTCACATGGAATTAATGGTTAGTACTGGGAAAGGATATGTTCCTGCACCTAAAAATAAATCAGAAGACAGTCCACTCGGGCTAATATCTATAGACTCATTATTTAGTCCAGTTAAAAAAGTTTCTTTTTCAGTTGAAAATACTAGGGCAGGAAGCGCATTAGATTATGATAAATTAGTCATGACTATTGAAACAAATGGGACAGTTGATGCCGAAGATGCGATAGCCTATTCAGCAAGAATTTTTCAGGATCAGTTATCTATGTTTGTGAATTTTGATGATCCAAAAGAAGTTGTAAAAGAAATAAAATCTTCAGAACCAGAATTTAATAGAAACTTATTGAAGAGAGTTGAAGAACTTGAATTATCAGTAAGATCAATGAATTGTCTAAAGAATGATAATATCATTTACATTGGTGACTTGGTTCAAAAAACTGAACCAGAAATGCTTAGAACACCAAATTTTGGAAGAAAATCCCTTAACGAAATTAAAGAAGTTCTAAACACAATGTCTTTATATTTAGGAATGGAAATTCCAAACTGGCCCCCAGATAATATTGTCGAACTTTCAAAAAAACTTGAGGAAAACAATTACTAATGAGACACGGAGTAGGATACAGAAAATTAAATAAAACAAGCGAACATCGTAAAGCTTTATTTAAGAACATGTTAAATTCTTTAATAAAATACGAACAAATAATTACAACATTACCTAAAGCTAAAGAACTAAAACCTCAAATTGACAAAGTCATTACAATTGGAAAAAAAAATATTTTGAATAATAAAAAAAGATTATTCTCTAAGTTGCAGAACAGAAAATCTGTAACGAAGGTTTTTGAAGAATTATCTAAAAGGTATAGTTCTAGAAAAGGAGGATATTCTAGAGTTTTAAAAGCTGGATTTAGAACAGGAGATGATGCACCTATGGCTGTTATTGAGCTAATAGATAGAAATCCTGAAGCTAAAAAAGTTGATAAGCCAAAAAAAACTGAAACAATAGATAAATCAAAAGCACCTAAAGCAGAACCAAAATTAGCAAGCAGATAATTTAAGCTTTCATGCCCAAATCTTTTACTGTAGACGATGATTATAATGACTCACGTCTTGATAGATGGTTTAAGCAAAATGTAATAAACTTACCACATTCACTAATAGAAAAAATTATAAGACAGAACAAAATTAGAGTTAATAAAAAAAAAACAAAATCATCTTACAGATTACAAGTAGGAGATTTAATTGATATTTACGATATTTCAAAATTAAAGCCATCAAGTAATAAAGAAAAAATTAAATATCTACCAAAAAAAAAAGAAATTGGTGCATATGATGATTATATTATAGAAGACAATGAAAACTTTGTAGTAATTAATAAACCTGCAGGTATACCAGTTCAATCAGGCACTAAATCATTTAGAAATATAATTGATATATTAAAAAATACAAAATATTTTAAAAATTCTAAACCTTTCATAGTTCATAGGTTAGATAAAGAAACATCTGGCCTTCTTATAGTAGCAAAAAATAGAAAATTTGCACAACTCTTTACTTCATTATTTAGAATAAGAAAAATTCATAAAACTTATTTAGCTTTAGTGTATGGTAAAGTTAATACTTCTATAAAAACAATGAAAGACGATCTAGTTTATTATGAAAACAATAAAAAAATTACTCAAAAGGCAATATCAAATCTTAGAGTTATTAAATCAAATGAAGGTTACTCTTACTTAGAATTAAATCCTATAACTGGAAGAAAGCATCAATTACGAAAACAGTTATTAAATATCAGTAATCCGATAATTGGAGATGATAAGTATTTTTTAAACGAAAGAAAAAGAATTAAAATTAAAAATCTTATGTTACACGCATATAAAATAAAATTTATGATTGATAATGTAAAATATAATTTTAAAGCGAGATATGATAATATATTTGAGGATTTTTTGAAAAAAAATATTTAAATATTATTAATATTTTTAATGAAAATATTAGCTAATTTTTTTTCATAATCTTTAATTTTAATTTGCTTTTCATTATATATAGAAGTTATCCTTTTGTTACTTAAGCCGCACGGAATAATCTTTAAGTATTGATTTAAATTATTTGAAATATTAATAGAACATCCGTGATATGCAATCCATCTTGACACTCTTATACCAATTGCTGCAATTTTATTTTCATTAATCCAAATACCGATATTTTTTTTATCTTTTTTTGCTTGAATTTTATAATGTTTTAAAAATTGTATTACACTTTTTTCAACTAAATCTATTAATTTTCTAATGTCTTTTTTCCTATTGTTTAGGTTAATAACAAAATAAATAATTTTTTGACCAGGATTATGTAGCGTAATTTTACCACCTCTATTTGATTTAATTATTTTTATATTTTTATCAATTATTTCTTTTTTATTGAAACTAACGCCAGCTGTATAAGTAGTTGGGTGCTCTAAGATCCATAATAATTCTCTATTTTTACCGTTTTTTACTTCCTCGACTCTTTTATTGAGATAAAGAATTGCTTTTTTATAGGGAATAAGTTTTTTGCTAATTTTGATTTCTATACTCATTTAAATTGAATTTTATCATTTTATAGACTAATAGTCTCAAAAAAACTTTAAAAGGTATTTATGACTTTACTAAAATCAGCGAATGAAAAAAAAGTCAATTTGGATTTTAATAAAGAATTTATCAATAGTTTTACTCAAAATATTGAAAATAGAAATGTCGAATATATTAATCAAACGCTTAAGGATTTACACGAAGCTGATGTTGCTAATTTAATTGAAAATTTAAACCCTGAAACTAGAACTAAATTAATTGAAATTGAGTCTTTTAATATTGATCCAGAAATTTTTATTGAATTAAACGAGTCAATTCAAAGTGAAGTTTTACAACTACTTTCTATAGACTCCCTTATAAAGATAATTAGACGTTTAGAGTCAGATAACGCAATTAAAATTCTTGAAAATTTATCAAAAGATATAAAAGAGAAAGTTTTAGAGAAACTGCCACCAAAGGATAAGTTTTTACTCCAAGAAGGCTTAAGTTACCCCGAAGACTCTGCTGCAAGAATAATGCAAAGAGAATATACAGCTGTTCCCAGCAACTGGACAGTAGGACAAACCATTGATTATCTTAGAGAAGACAAAGATCTTCCTGAAGAATTTTTAGAAATATTTATTGTAGACAATGACTTTAAACCAATTGGAACAGTTCCTTCGTCAAGAGTACTTAGAACATCTAGAGACTCAAAAATGAACTCTATAATGCGAGAAATGCCTGTATTGATTTCAGTTAATATGGATAAAGAAGAAGTCGGTTTAACTTTTGAGAATTACAATTTAGTATCAGCAGGTGTGGTAAATAAAGAAAATAAATTAGTAGGTATGATTACAGCAGATGATGTTGTTACGGTTGTTCAAGAAGAAGCTGAAGAAGATGCATTACGTTTAGCGGGAGTTGGTGATGAAGAAATTACTGATAGTGTAATGTTAAAAACAAAAAGAAGATTCAATTGGCTTTTATTAAATCTATTTACCGCTCTACTTGCTACTTGGGTTATCAGTTTCTTTGGAGCTTCAATCGAACAAATGGTTGCTTTAGCTTTTTTAATGCCAATAGTTGCTTCGATGGGTGGAAACGCTGGTATGCAAACTTTAGCAGTTACTATACGTGCAATAGCTACGAAAGAGCTATCTAAAAGTAATTTTAATCGAGTGGTAGGCAAAGAATTTCTAATAGGGATTTTAAACGGTATTATTTTTGCAATTATAACTGCAATAATAGTTCAATTATGGTTTAAAGAAACAAATCTTTCATTATTAATTGGTGTTTCAATGATCTTAAATATGATTGTAGCAGGTTTATTTGGAATATTGGTTCCTGTTTCTTTAAAAAAATTAAATATTGATCCTGCTTTAGCCTCCAGTGTCTTTGTTACAACTATTACTGATGTTATCGGTTTTCTCTCTTTCCTAGGGTTAGGATCTTTTTATTTTTTAAACTAGATATTATCAATTAATCTTATATTTTTTATATAATAAGCAATAAATAGATTAAATTTATTATAAGGTTTTTTAATTTTTTTAAAACTTTTGACATTATAATTTTCTACATAGTCTATCTTTTTAGCACCTAGATTGATTAAATCTTTTTTTATTTTATCTATCTTGAATAAGTTATAATTTTTTACTATATTTTTCTTTAAGTTATTAAGATAATAAAAAATATTAGATGCAACCATCATCTGATATTTATTAAGATTTAAATTTCTTGATGAGCAAGCTATGCCATTATTTTCTCTTATAATTTTGCACTCAATTATTTTAGATTTAATCTTTTTTTTTTCGATATGTTTTTTTATTAGATACAGTTGCTGATAATCCTTTTTCCCTAAATAGATATATCTAGGTTTAATTATTTCTATAAATCTGTTTACTACATTTAAAACACCCTCAAAATGACCTTTTCTAAATTTACCACATAA
>MDTB01055176.1_pt1 | contig 10080 bp, 9 predicted proteins | sample 811161 | NCBI WGS metagenome assembly MDTB01 (sample SAMN05326650, study PRJNA326480) | marine metagenome | isolation source: seawater | place: Mediterranean Sea | collected 2009
AACACCTTGCCATATTTCTAAATTTTCATGTTTGGTGAGATCTCTTCCTAGTGTGTCTAGTCTGATATCACCCTTTTGCTTATCTTTGCCATGACAACTGAAGCAATGTTGACTCAAGAATGGGGTGAGTTTTTTTAGTGATTCATCCGCCTTGAGTTGCGAAAAAAATATAAAAAATACAATTGGAACTGCCTGTCTTAATGACAAATCCAAGATGAACATCTCTATTAATTATTCTTGGTTTTGGCAGGTTTTAGCTGCATTTTATGACCATTCAAGACCAGTCAGCGTGCTTGAACTTGAACCAAATTGATCTATTTCGAGTCCACTTTGCTGCAGAATTGATAGTAATAAATTAGCTGCGGGTATTCTTTTTGGATCTGGCATGGGGTACACTTTGTGTTCTCCATGCTTGAAGCCTCCCCCAGCCAATACAAGAGGCAAGTTTTTGGTCTGATGTGTTCCAGCTGCCATACCGCACCCATAAAGTATAGAGGTATTATCAAACAGGGTGCCACCGTTGATGGGGTCTTCTTGAGCTTTTAAAAGATCGATAAGATAAGACATCATAGATATTTGAAAGCCTTCAATTTTTTTCAATGCAGCTACCGGTTCATCCCTTTCACCATGATGTGAAAAACCGTGATATCCACCGTTTAGACCAAAGTCACCATTAGCGAATCCGCTTGAACATGTAATTGCGCGAGTAGAGTCAGTTTGAATGGCAAGTGCTATAATTTCAATCATAGCCTTAAGTTGTTCTGTTGTTCCATTCCCTGGTTTTGGTTCTGGTACATCGGTCTTGGGTTTTGGTTTATTTAACCAAGGCTCTTGCTGAGAAATTTTCTTCTCTAAGCTGCGAACAGATCCAAGGTACTCTTCTAATTTTTCCTGGTCTTGTTTGCCTAGTTCTTTGTTAAGGGATTTTGCCTGGCCCATAACAACATCAAGGATGCTGTTTTGCCTTTTAAAGCGTTCAGCCTGAGAAATTTTCTTTTCGTTAGTATCTTCAAAGAACATAGCCCTGTAGGCTTGTTGCATATTTATTGTGGGAACTTGTACTCCTGTACGGGTAAAACTTAAGAGGTTTTTTTCTCTCACACCCAAGGTCATTGAAGGAAAGCGCGTGGCTGCTCCATGATACTCAGCAAGCTTTTGGTCTAGGCTTATATTGCCTTCATTATAATTATGAGCAAGGATGGGGCGGACACCACTGAGAAGAACTGGCACGCCTTGATGACCTCCAGTAAATCCATGATCAAGATTCGAAAATGTTGTGAAATCTTTACGGTGCTTTTCAAGAGGCTTTAGAGTCTCTGGCATATCATAGTTTTTCCCTGCTTGGGTGGCATCCGGGAAAAATGCTTTTTGATAGACTCCGTAATTGTTGGATAAACAAACAAATCTTCTGATTGGTTTTTTATTAACCGCTCCGCGAGCTTTGGGCATCAGTGATTCCATTACTGGTAATGCGATGGCCACTCCAGCTCCTTTTAAAAATCGTCGTCTCTCCATAACTTTATAGCGATTATTCTGTTTTCAAACTATAACCAATTTAGACGGCCTTGCCAATTTAGTAATTTGTTAATCAAACTACTTCTATTTTAAGGGTTGATTATCCTTTTTTAGGTATTTTTTAGTGCAACCGAGTAAAAACAATAAGACTGCTCCAATAGCCACCGAATAAACTGTAAGCCCAGCAGCTAACCATAAAAGGAAAAGAGGGATATTTCCCATTGTTTGCCATTCGATTGGAGTGATCAATTTGCAAAACATAAACCATGGATACAATAGTGTTTCACAGATTATTTCAGCTGATTTATCCTTGATAAAGAAACGAGCTAAAACCAAAAACGCTATTCCTGAGGAAATCAGCCATCTGTTAACTTTTTTATACATGGATTGTACTTTGCACCACAAAGTACAATCCATTTCCAGTTATTTGCAAAGGATATTTAATGAGAGTGTTTAATAAGAATATCGCGAGCCTCCTTGGTTCTGGAGTCGTATAACAACAAGGATGCCTGATCTAGTTCACGGCTAATGCTCTTATTATTCTGGTACTTCTTACGAAGCTGATAAAGTTTAATAGGTAATTGAAGATCTTTTTTATTAAAAGGGTGTTCATGATTCTTAATATAATAAGCTTGTAGAAATTCCAGATAACGATACCCAAATTCTTTAGTGGGCTCGATCATAGTTCCTTCCCCGTAATCATTCCAAGTTGCCACCTGAATTATTTCAGAGGAACTTTTTAATGCCGTTTGGAATGTTACTTCAAACGTATTACCTTCGCTGGAATCAAGATAACCGTAGCTCTTGTGTATACCGGCTTGATGATAAATATCATGAAACTGGGGAAATGCTGATGCTATGAATGGTTTGCCATTATGATTCATGTAAAGCTTCTGAAGATAATCCATCCAAACATCTTTAGTAATTTTTTGCCCACCGTGAACGGGCGGCCAACCAAAAGATCCTGCTCCTTGAATTTGGTTATTCAGATGAGGAAGGGTGAATAGCTGTACTTTATTTTTTAAAACACTGACGATTGGGTTCCACTGATTTTTTTTGAAATGTTGGGGGCCAAAGATGAGCAGAACAGGTTGACTATTTAACCTTAAATAAGATTCATCAGCAAAGAAGTGTTTTTCCATCCACAGAAATTCTTTTTTGGCATAGGATAGATCATTAGATATTTTGATCTTCTTATTATTAATCAAATGTTTTACTGATTGGTCTTCAAAACATATAGCGAACTTCAATCCTGCTTTTTTAATATGTTTTATCAAATTTAAGGAATTGCGGTGGATTTCTGAGTAGTCACGAAAATTTTCTCTACCGTACCAGTCGATAATGACACCGTTGATTCCAGTGAATTTCATAAGAAGTACCTGATACTCCAATAATGCGGGATCATTAGAATCATAAGCACCTGTTAAAGGCTGGTAATGAGAAGCAATTGTTTGTTTCCCATTGGGTCCAATATTATCAGGGTTGAAATGATCCATGGTCCAGTGCCACCCCCAATGGCCACTAAATGGCTTTGAGGTATACCAAGGCATATAGTGAACCATGATGGTTTTATTGGGTTTAGGTAGACAAAATCCTATCGCCGAAAGGCATATACTAATGCATAGCGTTAAGAGATAAGACATTTTCATGTATGATTATTGTGTAGCTCCTAAATCGAGAAATCCATAACACAGTTAACTTTTTGATCTTGCTACAAATAGTTCATTCATAATTGAGCACTATTCATTTTTAATGGTAAAGGCACCAAATAATTTTTACTAATTATAAAGATTTATAGTTAAAAACTTGTTAGAAAGTCCCTAATTAGTGCATATAAAAAATGCAGGTTGATGCAATTAGCTTGCATTAAAATTATGATACTCCTACGTTTTTACTATGAAAAATTCTCCAAATAAAAATATCTCTCTACTTGCCTATTTCATTGCGGCTTTAACGGCTATTAACTTTTTGTTCGCAGAGGATAAAGGTTCAGACAGCAAAGATGGCAAGATCAAGGTTCTTTTGATTGATGGTCAGAATAATCACGACTGGGTCAGATGTTCTCCAGTCATGATTGATACTCTCAAAGCTACTGGAAAATTTGAAATTGAACGCGCTACTGTTACTAAAAGCCGGGTTGCTGAATTTAATCCAGACTTTACCAAGTATCACGTCATCTTATCGAATTATAACGGGGATTCATGGCCCGAAAAAACAAAATCAGATTTCGTTAAGTACGTTAAAGAGGGAGGTAACTTGGTCGTTGTTCATGCCGCCGATAATTCTTTCCCAAACTGGAAAGAGTACAATGAGATGATTGGTCTAGGCGGTTGGGGTGGACGTAACGAGAAGCATGGTCCCTATATCTACTGGGAAGATGGTAAAATTGTTCGAGATGAATCAAAGGGCCGAGGTGGTTCTCACGGTCGACCTTTAGAATATAAAGTTATAGTTAGAGAAGAGGAACATCCGATCACTAAAGGTTTGCCAACTGAATTTCTTCAGGCAAAAGAAGAACTCTATGACCGTTTGCGTGGTCCTGGGCAAAACATGAAAATACTTGCTACTGCTCTTGCTAAAGGTGGATCTGAGCGTCACGAACCTGTTTTGATGACAATTACTTATGGCAAGGGAAGAATTTTTCACACAGTTATGGGACATGATAGCAAATCAATGCTTGGAGTTGCTTTTCAAGAGACTCTCATTCGTGGAACCGAATGGGCTGCAACCGGAAAAGTTACCTATCCGGCCGTAACAGCTACGGCTCTTCCAGTAGATTCTGCGGCCTCAAGGGATACAAAAGATATCAAGGCTTATCCTGCAAATTAAGATTTCACACCTGACGAAAATAATATTATAATGAAACTGTTCTTAACTATACTCAGTGCTGTAGTCGCTTTTTCATTTTCTTCATTGGCTGATGAAAAGAAGAAAATCGTTTTTCTTGCTGATGGAGGAAAGAACTCAAAAACTCATGCTCATGAAAGTGGTAATGCGCTTCTTGCAAAAGCACTTGAAGAAAGTGGGCTCGGATTTGAAACATCACTCCACAAGGGATGGCCCTCTGATGCTAAGGTTTTCGAGGGAGCTGACTGTGTAGTTATTTTCTGTAACGGTGGAGGTGGGCACCTTGTAATGAAGGACCTTGACCAATTTGAAAAACTGATTGATGAAGGTGTTGGAATCGTTTGTTTGCATTATGCGGTGGAGGTTCCCAAAGGACATTCGGGTGATCTTATGCTGGAAGCGACAGGTGGTTATTTTGAGACTCATTGGTCAGTTAACCCACACTGGGTTGCTGAGATCAAATCTTTACCAGAGCACCCAATTACCAGAGGAGTTAAGCCTTTTACTCAAGACGATGAATGGTACTATCACATGCGCTTCCAACCCAATATGAAGGGAGTAACGCCAATCCTTTCAGCTCATCCACCTCAAAGTACAATGAAGCGAAAAGATGGACCTCACTCTAATAATCCTCATGTGCGGAAAGCCATGGCTGAAGGAAAAATCCAACACATCGGTTGGGCTTATGAGCGTCCTGATGGAAAAGGTCGAGGTTTTGGCACTACCGGTGCTCATTATCATCATACTTGGGATAGTCATGATTGGCGTACACTTATTCTAAATGCTATTACATGGACAGCTGGCGTTGAAGTGCCTAAAAAAGGCGTTCCTTCAAAAGCGAACCCAGTAAAAAATAGTCAGCAAAAATAATCAGAAGAGGCTATAGTAGCAAACTATGAATCAACCTAAATCTCTTTTCTATATCATCGCTAGCATTTTTGGCTTCAGTTTTATCGGCGCCTCGGCTGAGGAAGTTGTTTGTGAAAATAAAGACCCAAAAAAGGAAAAGTGGATTCAACTCTTCAATGGTAAGGACCTGACAGGCTGGACGCCTAAGATTCGATATGAAAAATTAGGAGAGGATAAGCGTGAAACATTTCGGGTTGCAGACGGGGCTATTAAGGTCAGCTATGAAAATTACGATGAGTTTAATCAAACATTTGGCCACCTTTTTTACAAAACCCCGTATTCCCGTTACCGACTTCGTGTAGAATATCGTTTTCTAGGTGAACAGTTGAAAGGGGGTCCAGGATGGGCGTTTCGTAACAGTGGCCTTATGCTTCATGGACAAGATCCCAAAACAATGAAGATTGATCAAGATTTCCCTAACTCAATCGAGGTACAATTGCTTGGTGGCAATGGGGAGGGAAAACGTACTACGCTTAATCTTTGTACGCCAGGAACAGATGTCATAATGAATGAAAAGCCTCTTAAAAGACACTGTATCAATTCTAAATCTAAGACCTATCATGGTGACCAGTGGGTTACTGCGGAAGTAGTTGTAGATGGATATAAAAGTTTCAAACATGTTGTTGAAGGAAAAGTCGTTCTAGAATATCAGCATCCCCATTTGAACGATGGTACGAAGCTTGAAGGCGGAACCATATCTTTGCAGAGTGAGAGTCACTCATGCGAATTTCGTAAGGTTGAGTTACTGCCTTTAGATTAAAAATCTGAAATTCTACTTTAGTAATCCAAGAAGACTTTTCTTGTGATTATAAATCGACTCTATTTCCTTTTGGCTAAGTGTACGGTTGAAGCAGGCAAGATCATCAAATAAACCCATATAGTTTAAACCAATAAGGATTCGGTGAGTTTTGCCCGCCCATGAGAAATTCTGATTCCAGTTTTTAATTGAACCCTCATTTTTTCCATTAAGATATAGCGTTGCTATGCCGTCTTTTTTGTCTGTATTGAAGCGCTCCCAGGTGAAAGCCACGTGTGTCCATTTTTTATCGCTAAATGGGTTGGATTTTGCGGTGACTAAAGGGCGCTCTGGCTCAGGGATTTCTTTATTATCCGGATTCCAAACAGATTTATCGGCAAAGGCGCCAAGTCTGAAAGGTCTGGGTTGTCCACCTTTATCAAAATCTACAAAAAACGAAGCATCATTCCAAGTATTTGGAGTAATTTGAATGGGATCCACATAACCTGGATCAAGCTTGTTGATAGGGTCGACTTTCATCCAAAAAGAGACACTGCCACTCCAATTTTTTTCAGCAAAGTGGAAATTTTTATTACCATCGTAAAATAGCCATTTTGCATTTCGCTTTGAGAACATTAATGCATCACCAGAAAGGCCTGCTCCCTTCACCAGGCGTGTCATCCCATCAGTATGATTTCCCAGTTTAGATTTTTTATTAATAAGGGTATAAAGCTGTTTGTCACCTTTAGCGATTTCAGCGTTAGTCCCATTATCAAAGGAAGCATAAAAGGTTAAAGATTTCTTCAGAGACAAATCATCTGAATGCCCAGTACTAATTAAAATAATAAAGAAAAAGATTATCGGAACTAATGGTATCATATCGATTATTTAATTGCGTGAACTATTATGAGCGGTTTTAACTTGAGGCATTTTTGCTCCAACATTTTTTCGCCAATCATGCAACATGCTCAATAGTTTTTTGGAAATTTCAGGTTTTGATTTGGAAAGGTCATTCTGTTCCCCAGGATCATTATGCAAATCAAATAATTGGACAGTAGAGTTTTCGTAGTATTCTAGAAGTTTATAATTTCCTAATCGAATTGCTCCACCCGGACTTTGATACCCGTGATTACTATAGTGTGGAAAATGCCAGTAAATAGCCCCTCGGTCATGGGTTTTACCCTTCAAAGCATTAACAAAACTTTTTCCATCCACATGCTGCTCAGGTAGCTTGGGGATATTGAGCATTTCCATAATAGTTGGATAAAAATCTGTTCCAGTAACGATTGAGTGTGACATAGTTTGGGGTTTAGTTTGTCCCGGCCAGTAAACAATTAACGGTACTCTAATACCGCCTTCGTAATTCCATCCCTTAGCGCCTCGCAAAGGCAGATTTGAAGAGGCGAATCGACTGTTAAGTTGTTCTTCATTATGATTAACCCCATAATATTGGTTAGAAGCGGACATACCGCCATTATCGGCAGTGAAGATGATGATGGTATTTTGTGATAATCCAAGTTCATCCAATTTGGCACGAATTCGTCCTAGGCTTTCGTCAGTAGCTTCAAGCATTCCTGCGAATTCAACATTATCCTGTTTTTGTTTTACCCACCAAACACGGTTGTCTTGATGTGATTTCAAATTATCCTCCCTCTCCAATTTTTTAATTTGTTCTTTGGAAAGAGCAACAGCATCTGGGTTAGGTTCAAGAATGTAATCTGGGCCATCAATTTTTGGCATGGATTTCAATTTTTTTTGATATTTTTCAACTAGATCTTTACGTCCTTGAATAGGGTCGTGTACCGCAAAATGTTCCATGTGAACAAAGAAAGGTTGATCTTTCTTTCGTTCGATGAAATCTAGTGCGGCATCCGTTAGCTTGTCCGTATAGTAGTCGCCCTTTTTTGAAGGAAGTGTTTTTGTATACTGACCCGAGAAAGGATAATAATAAGAACGAACCCACCCGACAATGGCTTCATCAAATCCGTAAGTTTTTGGGTCTTTCCGTAAATGCGCTTTACCATAATTCGCGGTCGAGTATCCGTGTTTTTTTAAGGTTTCAGCCAAAGTGATTTCTTCATCAGGCAGTGACACCAATTTTTTTGCACTATGTAGCTTTTCATATTTTCTCTCGGGTCGACCTCCTAACCATTCGGTCAGATCAATTCGTGCTGGGTACTTACCTGTTAGAATGCTTGCCCGGCTCGGGGAACATACGTGGCAGGTTGAATATGCATTATCGAAACGGATTCCCTCTTTGGCGAGCTGATCAATATTTGGTGTTTCATGAAATGTGCTACCATAACACCCAACATCGCTCCAACCCAGATCATCCACGAGAAAGAAGATAATATTAGGTTTGCGGATTTTTTCGCTGGCGAGTCCGGCGCTGGACAGAAAAGAAAATAAAAGAATAAATGTCCTTATAAGTTTGGAGGTTTTCATTATTATTATGTGATAATATTTCTAAGTGCTGTTAGTCACCAATATTGATCTGTCCTTAGGAACAAGTTTTGTTATGCTGATATATAGGCTAAGAGTGCCACTTCAGATTGTCTAGCTTTGTTAGTTTTAGTCGCTTGTCTCGATATTAGCCTTCAGTCTCCCTAGTCTAACTTGGTTCGAACCTGTCCAACTCACCCATAAGTAATTATTGCTAAAAATTGCTCGTGGCATACCACTTGAACGATCTTTATCAATCGGAACAAGTGTTATCTTTCGTTTGATTTTACCAGATAAAGAAACTTCAGCCATACGCAATACAGTTTGTTTTTTATCATCTCCAATCCAAATATTATATACAGCATTTTCGCTGCAGACTGTGACACAACGCCCGACCGGAACATTTTCATCAAGTATGATTTCTTCACCGGATTCGGCTTTCCCGTCTTTAAATAATCTAAGAATTATTTTCGCTTTATTATTGATAACAGTGAATCGGCTTACTGCAATAATATTACCATTTGTGGCGATGCTCGGTCCATTAACAGGGCACCCAGGCATTACCCAATTGTCTTTCTGAATTCTACATGGCTTAGACCATGCATCATTCTTTAGATGAACTAGGCTGATATCACGAACCTCTTGAGGCAAACGGTCTCGATAAACAACTGCCGAGCCGCTGGGTAATTGAATTGCTCCTGTAGGGCAGCAGGTGCATACGTCATCATCCAACATATTTTCACTCTTAATTTTATTACCATCCAATATGGCAGTTCGGAGCATCATTTTGCCTGTTGGTTTTTTCATCTGTCGGCCATCAAGCCAGAACGCACGAACGTGGCGATTTTCAGGAATTAGTGAGACAAAACCATGTTCTGTCGCGCTAGTGTCGTTATGTAACCACCCAAGTGATTGCCAACTTTTGCCATGGTCAATAGAACGTTCGATTTGAATGCCATATGCATAGGTTTCATTGCCAATGCGATTAAGCCAGTGAGCATAAAGATCTCCTGAAGGGGATTCAACAAGAGAGGGTATATCCGCCCAGTTAGCAAACATTCCCTTTGATTTAGCAATCAATCTTATTTCATCAAACTCCGAGCCATTCCAAGTTGCCATTTGTAATCTCGCCTCACCGTCTGTATTTCGCTCAATCCAACTCAGTGCAAAGTGATTTCCAAAAGAACATAAATTTGGTGCTAAAGAATTTTTATTAGTAGGAGTTTTTACTATCTCGAAAGCAAAAACGCCTCTGATCGTCAAAGTAATGAATAGAGAAATTAGGAATATTACGAAAGGTTTCATTACACTGTTTGACGACAATGGTGAATATGTTCCTATTCTATCTAAAGAACCTAATTTACTGAATTTCTTCTGATTTTTTGCCGCCTTGTTTTCGAATCAATAATGCAATTTCTTGGTGTTTACTTTTGAGTGCCACGTCGAGAGGTGTTCCCTCAATAGACCAAGCATTGATATCGGCTTTTTCTTTAATGAGAAAGGTGACTAAAGTCTTATTACCTGCCGAAGCCGCTCGATGTAGAACCCTGAGAGAACCTTTTCCTCTGACAGAATTAATATCGGTTCCATTCTTCAGGCATTGTTTTAATGCTGCAAGATCTCCCTCTTCA
>MDTB01001630.1_pt1 | contig 10079 bp, 8 predicted proteins | sample 811161 | NCBI WGS metagenome assembly MDTB01 (sample SAMN05326650, study PRJNA326480) | marine metagenome | isolation source: seawater | place: Mediterranean Sea | collected 2009
CTGTTCCATTTTCCCCTGACATCTTTGGTGGTGGCCGGATTGCCTCAAGCCTTCCTGAACGCGGTGATGTGGTGGTCTTCCGTTTGCCCCAGAACAACACGGTCGATTACATCAAGCGGGCCATTGGCCTTCCCGGTGACCGGGTGCAAATGCGCAATGGCCAATTGATCATTAATGGTGCCGCGGTGCCCAACAAATTTGTTGGCTGCGCGGATGCGCGGCCGACCACCAACAATTGCCGCTACCAGGTTTTTGAAGAAATTTTGGGGGATGCGCCCAGTTTGATGATGGATTCTGGCCGCACCAGGGTGGACAACACCAGGGAGTTCTTGGTGCCTGAAGGCCACGTCTTTTTTATGGGTGATAACCGAGACAATTCTGAAGACTCCCGCCTTGGGGTGGGTTTTGTTCCGGCTGAAAACCTGGTGGGTCGTGCCGATCTGGTGTTGTTTTCGATCGATGAAGCTTTTCGTATTTCTGACCCATCCACCTATGCATATTTGTTCCGCTGGGGACGTTTCTTTACGTTGGTCGATTAAGTCATGAGTCGTCGGCGTGATGCTGAATTAACCAATATTGAAGAGCGCCTTGGCTATATCTTTGAAGACCGTCAACTTCTGGACCGTGCCCTGACCCATTCCTCGGCCCAGGCTAGCTATTCCAATGAGCGGTTGGAATTTCTGGGTGATAGGGTGTTGGGTATCGTGGTTGCGGAATATTTGTTTCAAGAGCCTGAGCGCCATAACGAGGGCGATATGGCGGCACGCCTCAACCATTTTGTGCGTGGTGAGGCTTGTGCGAAGATTGCCAAAAATATCCGCCTTTCTGACGGCATGAGAAGTAGGGCCCATGATCAAGATGGGGTATTGGCTGATTCCATCCTTGCCGATGCCATGGAAGCGGTGTTGGCTGCGGTCTTTCTCGATGGCGGAATGGGTGAAGCCCGTCATGTGGTGCTGCGGTTATGGTCGGACCTCTTGGCGCAAGAGCCAGAGAGCTTTAAGGACCCCAAATCCCGACTCCAGGAATATTCCCAAAGCGTCGGTTTGGGGCTTCCTCAGTACCAACTTGAGGGCAGTGATGGTCCTGACCATGCCCCACAATTTCATGTTGTTGTGTCGCTGGATGGGGCCGAGAATGCCCGTGGATCAGGCGCTTCAAAGCGTGATGCCGAACGCCAAGCTGCCAAGGCCATGCTCGAAAAACTTAACGCAGGGTTATTGTGATGGAACATTTTGGTGCCATTAGTTTGATCGGCCCGACCAATGCTGGCAAATCAACGCTTCTCAACAAGATGCTTGGCGAAAAACTCGCCATCACATCACGAAAGGTACAAACCACAAGGTTTCGTATCCGCGGTGTGGCCATGCATGGTGACGCGCAATTTGCAATCGTTGACACACCTGGATTTTTTGACCCCAAACGCCCTTTTGATGAGGGCATGATCCATGAGGCGGAAGAGGCAACCAAAGATGTCGATATTTTGTTGATGGTTGTGGATGCGGTGCGTGGGAAATGTGATATTGCAGCAAATGTGCTGAAAAAATTATCCGCAGTGACCATGCCGCGATTTCTGGTGCTCAATAAGGTCGACCAATTGCAGGATAAAGAAGCCTTGCTTCCACTGGCCCAGAAATTTTCAGCCGATTTGGCTTTTGATGAAATCCATTTTGTGTCGGCAGAAAATGGTTCTGGTGTTGAAAACCTATTGGCCGCGATCGCCAAAAGATTGCCCGAAGAGCACTGGCATTATGACCCCGATACCCTAACCGACATGCCCATGCGTGTTTTGGCTGCTGAAGCGGTGCGGGAGCATTTGTATGATAGGTTGCACCAGGAATTGCCCTATGATGCGCTGGTGGAAACAGAACGTTTTGAAGAGCGTAAGGATGGCTCTGCGGCCATTCACATTCTGGTGACGGTCAAACGTGACGGTCAAAAAGCCCTTGTGCTTGGTCAAGGTGGCCGCACCGTGAAGGCCATTGGTCAGGCGGCCCGCCAAGAATTAAGCCAGGCTTGGGGCCGAAAGATCCATTTGTTTATCCAAGTGCGTGTCCGTCCTGATTGGGACAAGCATTATGACCCCCGCAAATTATTGGGCATCTGAGGTGTTGCATGCAGTGGGAGGATGAGGGCGTCATCCTTGCCCTGGATAGGTTCGGCGAGCGCCAATTCATTGCCAGTTGTTTTGGGCGAGAACATGGTGTTCGCCGCGGGCTTTTGCGCCAGGCGGGGCGCCATGGTCGCCCCTATCAATTGGCTGATTTGGTGACAATTTCTTGGCGCGCCCGGCATGAAGACCGGTTGGGCACCTTCACCATGGAACCCAAGCGTCATGCCCCACTGGCCATGTTTTCCGACAGAAAAGTGTTGGCCATGGTGCAATCCTCCATCAGCTTGATTCGTGGCTTTTGCGGTGAGTCGGAGGCCCATCGGGGGTTGTTCGATGGCTTGGATGCGCTGTTGCTTGCGGCTGATCAGCAATCATTATGGCGGTCGGTATATCTCCGTTTTGAGCTTCTTCTTCTTGCTGATATTGGCTATGCGATGGATTTAAATAAATGTGCAGTTACAGGATCTTATGACGATCTTCTTTATGTAAGCCCAAGAACGGGGCGTGCTGTATCTGCCTCAGGAGCCTTTGGTTATGAGCATCGCATGTTGCCATTAACACCAGGTCTTAAAGATCCAAAAAATGTTGATGATGATGCTATGCTTATTGATGCCCTTCAGGTGACCGGGCATTTTCTGGAAAAAGCCGCGGGTGATTTGGTGGCGCCAAAATTCCTTCACGCCCGCAACGACTTCACAAAACTTTTGCATGGTGATGCTTCATGATCTGCCATGCATGCATATGGGAATTGAAATGAGCGATTTGGTGGATGAACAAATAAGCGCAGAGCCTTTTGCAGAGCTTTTGGGTGAGCGGTATCTTGCCTATGCATTATCCACGATCACCCAGCGGGCATTGCCCGATGTTCGTGATGGCATGAAACCGGTCCATCGGCGTATTTTGCACGCCATGCGGGAGCTGAAACTTAACCCGGATAGCCACTTTAAGAGGTCTTCACGGGTGGTGGGTGATGTGATTGGTAAATTCCATCCCCATGGTGAGTCGGCTGTCTATGATGCGCTTGTGCGCCTGGCCCAAGACTTCTCCTCACGCTACCCTCTGGTGGAAGGCCAGGGCAATTTTGGCAATGTCGATGGGGATTCCGCCGCTGCGCCACGTTACACCGAGGCGAGGCTCACTGCTGTTGCCCTTGCCTTGCTGCGCGACATCGAGAACGAAACTGTTGAATTTCGGGATAATTATGACGGCACAGAGCGGGAGCCTGTGGTGTTGCCCGCGGCTTTTCCCAATCTTTTGGCCAATGGATCCAATGGCATCGCCGTGGGCATGGCGACCTCCATACCTCCCCATAATGCCGAGGAATTATGTTTGGCCCTCAAGGCTTTGGTGAAGGACCCGGCCCTTTCTGATGAGAAATTGGTGGGGTTTGTTTCCGGGCCTGACCTGCCCACCGGCGGAATTCTTGTGGAGTCAGCGGAAAATATTGCTGAGGCCTATGCCACTGGTCGTGGTGGCTTTCGGGTTCGCGCCCGATGGGAAAAAGAGGATCTGGGCCGTGGGACCTACCAGATCATCATCACAGAAATTCCTTATCAGGTGCAAAAATCGCGCCTTATCGAACAATTGGCTGACATTGTCACGGGCAAGAAGAACCACGCACTTGGTGATGTTCGCGATGAATCGGCTGAAGATATCCGCATTGTGCTGGAGCCACGCAACCGCTCCATCGAACCCGATGCGCTCATGGAAATATTATTTCGGGATACAGAATTAGAATCCCGGATCTCCCTCAATCTTAACGTGTTGGATGCCGACGGCCATCCGAGGGTCCATAGCCTGAAACAAGCGCTGAATGGATTTATTGCCCATCGCCGACAGGTGGTGTTGCGCCGAACAACATACAGACTGGGCCGGATTGCCGACCGGCTTGAAATCTTGGAGGGCCTTCGCCTTGTTTATCTAGATCTCGATGAGGTGATCCGGATCATCAGGCAAGAGGATGAACCCAAACTTGCCCTGATTGAACGGTTTCGTCTGACGGACCGTCAGGCCGAAGCCATTCTCGATACCAGGCTACGATCCTTGCGGAAGCTTGAAGAAGAAAAAATGGTTGCTGAAATTGCCAAATTGGAAGCTGAGCGATTGGATCTGGAAGAAATTGTTGCTGATTCCAGCCGGCTTGATCGGGTTCTTACCCAAGAATTTGATGAAACCATTGATGCTTTTGGCAAATCCACAAATTTGGGAAGACGCAGAACAAGTTTTCAAGATGCCCCGGTGGTTAATCTTGAGGAGGTTTTGCGTTCTGCCCAATCCTCTGATCCTGTCACGATTGTCCTGTCGCAACAGGGTTGGGTGCGGCTGTTTAAAGGCCATCTTGATGGTCAGGCCGATGTGAAATTCAAAGAGGGTGATGGCCTAGATTTGATGCGCCAGGCTCGTTCCAATGACCGCTTGGTGGCCATCAGTCAGCAGGGCCGTGCCTTTATTATTGATGCAGACCAATTGCCGGCGGGACGTGGTTTCGGGGAACCGCTTCGTCTGTTGTTAAACATGGCCGCTGACGATGACTTGGCAGGTCTTTTGGTGTTTCAAGAAGGGGCGCGCATGCTGCTTGCAAGTGCCGATGGAAGGGGTTTTGTGACGCCCATGGAATCTTGCATCACCCGCAATCGTTCGGGAAAACAATTAATGAATGTGGGCGCCGACTCGCAGGTTCGATATATTGGCCTGGTCCAGGGGGACCATGTGGCCGTGATTGGCGAAAACCGCAAATTGCTGGCATTTCCTTTGGCTGAATTGCCCGAACTAGAAAAGGGTCGGGGTGTTATCCTGCAGCGTTATAAGGATGGTGGTCTAAGCGATGTGTGTTGCTTTAACCTCAGCGACGGATTGTTGTGGATTGATGGCAGTGGCCGTCGACAACAGGTGTCCGGGCTGGAGACTTATTTGGGCAAAAGGGCGTCGGTGGGCCGGAATGTTCCGCGCGGTTTTAATCGGTCGGGCAAGTTCGACGATCGGCCTTCTTGAACAAAAGCGTCAACTGCGCGTATATCTTTTTTTGTAGTAAAACGTAAATTTTTAAAGGACAGATTATGGCACAACATATCCAGCCACGAGGCAGCATTCTTGAGCATTTGTGGCCTGCCGATGAGTTTGTCCAAAAGGCTTTGCGCATTGCCTTTGCAGCCCTGGTCGGTTCGGTGTTGTTAACCTTATCAGCCAAAATTCAAGTGCCATTCCTGCCTGTCCCCATGACCCTCCAGGTTTTGGCCATATTGATGATGGCAGCCAGCTTTGGTCGCGCCGCCGCCGTGGCAGCTGTGATGCTTTATTTGGTTCAAGGAGCGGCTGGTGTGCCTGTTTTTGCCGGTACCCCGGAAAAAGGTGTTGGTTTGGCCTATATGATGGGCCCAACAGGCGGGTATCTTTTGGGCTTTTTATTCATGGCTTGGATGGTGGGCGGCTTTGTGGATAAGGCCAAAGCATTGACGCGTCACAAAATGATAGGCGTGATGCTGTTGGCCACATTGGTGATGTATGTGCCCGGCGTTCTTTGGTTGGGTGTCCTTTTTGGCTTTGACCAACCTTTATTGGCTTGGGGCGTTTTTCCCTTTATTCTTGGCGACTTGCTGAAGGCATTGATTGCAGGCCTGACATTTCCGATGTTGCGTCGCTGGGTTGGTTAGACCCTCGCCAAAGCGCCGATGATGCAACAAACAAAACCGCCCCATGATGGCGGTTTTGTTATTTTAGCTGTCGGAATTGCGGGTGGGGATTGCCACGGGCGGGCATCGTGACCATTGACCATCCACAAGATATTCCAAGGGTTGAAACTTATCCTTATAGGACATTTTGGGTGATCCATTGACCCAATAACCCAGGTAAATATGGTCCAAATGATGGTCCAGCGTGAAGCGCAAGTGATCAAGGATCATGAACCGTCCTAATGAACGTTTGGGGCTTGTGGGTTCAAAAACCGAATACACCATCGACAAACCATCTTCCATGACATCAGTGAGGCAAAAAGCCATCAGCTCATTGGTTTGCCTGTGCCGATATTCAACAACCATGGAATTGACGGGGCTGTCTTCAATCATGCGCACGAAATCCTCATCATCCATGTCGGCCATGCCACCCTGTTCGTGGCGATGATCAATATATCGACGGAATAGCTGGTATTGTTCGTCGGTCGCCAAGGGCGGCATTACCCGTCGCTCTAGGTCTTGGTTGCTGACAATCACCCTCTTCTGACTTTTGGAAGCCACAAATCTTTCAGCCACCACCCGAACCGACACGCAGGCGTTGCAGCCAATGCAGGAGGGGCGGTAGGCGATAGATTGGGAACGACGAAAACCGTGCTGGGACAATAATTCGTTAAGTTGTTCGGCCATGCGCCCATCAAGGCGCGTGAATACCTTGCGTTCTTCGCGACCTGGCAAATAGGGGCATGGCCCCGGGCCGGTCATGAAAAATCTGATAAGCTTTAGCCGTGGATCGACAGACATGTTGGTCCCTTGTTATCGCCAGGATGATTTATTCGTACATGAATGCAGCCATGATGGAAAAGGTCAGCCATAAAATAAGCACCAGCGGCAATCCGCCCCGCACAAAATCACCAAAACGGTAATGCCCCGGGGCCATCACGAGCAGGTTTGTTTGGTAGGCTATGGGGGTGGCGAAACATGCATTGGCGGCAAAAATGGTGGCATGAAGAAATAATGTTGCTGAACCTTCCGTGGTGCTGGCAAGGCCTAATGCGATGGGTGTAAAAATCACGGCGGTTGCATTGTTGGACAGAAGATTGGTCATGATGGCAACCACCATGAACAAAAGCGAAGCCAACATGTAAGGTGGTAAGCCCTCTGCCACATACACCAAGCCATGGGCGATCATGGCAGCCGCGCCCGTTTGTTCAAGCATATGCCCAAGGGCCACAGAACTTGCCACAATGAAAATAACCCTGGTGTCGAATGCCCTAACCGCCTGAGACGTCTGAATGCAACCACTGACCACCATGGCAAGGGCGCCAAGACAAGCGGCCACCACAATGGGCAAAATCCCGATGGCGGCAAGAGCAACCGTGGCAATGAAGATGGCCATGGCCGTGGGGGCTTTTTGTCTTGGGGGAACTTCACCAATGGAATCGGCCAGCAACAGGACATCTGGGTCCCGGGCAAGCTCTTTCATGGCGTCGGCTGAACCAGCAAGGAGAAGCGTGTCACCTGGCTCCACATACATGGCATTGGGGTGGCTTCTTATCATGCGTGCCCGGCGCTGCAATCCAAGAACAATACATGATGTTCGTTGGGCAAAGCCTGTGGCGCCCAAAGCGCGTCCCTCAAGCCTCGAGCCAGGAGCAACCACTGCTTCTGCCAGCACCATGTCTTGGTTTTCTTCGCTGCCTGTTTTGGCGAGAACCTCGGTCAGACGCTCCCTGGTCGCAGCAGCCACCACCTCATCACCATCTTGCAAGGTAATCCCATCATAGGGAGGCAAAAATCGTTGGTTGCCACGCATGACCAATTTGATGGTGATGTCACGTAGGTCGGGGAAAAGCCCTGCCACGGCATTGGCACCTTCCATGGGATGGCCTTGGGTGATGGAAAGACGCACCACATATTGTTTTCCTTGGTTGCGCAGGAGAGCCTCTTCCCCCTCGCGGTCAGGCAAAATATGCGGCAAAATGAATAGGCAATAGGCCGCACCAACCCCAGCCAACATCAAACCCGGCACGAAAAAGTCAAAAAAACCAATGATTGGGCCGTTAATGCTGGCGGAAGTGCTTGCCACCAAAAGGTTGGTGGAGGAGCCAATCAGGGTGGTCATGCCGCCGAGCACCGAAACAAAACTGAGGGCCATCATGTGGCGGGATGCGGGCATGATGCCCCTCATCAGGCCCACCAAAATGGGTATGAACACCACCGTCACCGGTGTGTTGTTCATGAATGCTGAAACAATCATTGCGACAAACAAAGCCAACATGATCAGCGCAGAGCGGGGGATGCCATGGCCAGATTGCAAAAGCTTGTCGACAATGCCGGTAAGTGCGCCGGTACGAAACAACGCCTGGCCGACCACCAAAAGGGCCATGATGGTGATCAATGCCGGGCTTGCAAAGCCGGTCAGCAACGCTTCAGGTTCCGGAAATGCGATCCCAAATTCTGGTAAGATGACAGCCAGCAAAAGGCCGGCAGCGATGATGCCAATAGCAACCAATTCCATGGCCAGAATATCCATGGCAAACAACACCACAGCGATCAGTGTTAGAAAAATACTTGCCCAGATGCCGATCATCGCCCATGCACTTTGTTTGTTGAGGCAATATTCATGAGTTCTTCATGTTGCCCTGCGTTAATGTTCTGGAGCCCATGATGACCATGACCACCCTTAAGCATCCAGACTCTCTCTATGCCTCACAGCAGGGTGCGCAATCCAGTCATTCCGATAAAACCCTGCCTAAAAGAATAAGCCATCTTGTCATTGGTGCTGGGTTGACCGGCTTGCAATGTGCCCAGCGGCTGGCGGAAGGCGGCCAAGAGGTTCTTCTGCTTGAGCAAGGCCCTGTGGCCTGGGGGGCTTCCGGGCGTAATGGTGGCCAGGTGTTGGCTGGCTTTGCTTGGGGGCCTAGCCAATTGTCCCAAGCCATGGGCGAGGAAAGGGCAAGGCGGCTTTGGCAGCAAAGTCGTGATGCTGTTCAATTGGTGGCAAACCAAGCCAAGGTCCAAGATGTTGGGGTGCAATGGGGCGGTGGGGAATTGGCCGCCCAATCCAGCCATATCAAAAGCCTGTCTGATTTTGTTCATGAGGCGGCATCTTGGGGTCATGATCTTCACCAATTTGACCAAGATGAAGCAAGCCAACGAACAGGCTCTGATAGATTTTATGGCGGGTTTGTTGACCAAAAAGCTTTTCATCTTGACCCTTTGGCTTTCGCACATGGGTTGGTGCGTTCGTATCTTGATCTTGGAGGGCGGCTGCATGTTAATTGCCGGGTGCGCGAATTAACCAAGCAATCATCAGGGTTCGCGGTGCAAACGGACCTGGGCAGCCTGCAAGCCGATCATGTCTATGTTTGCACCAATGCATGGGCATCTGCTCTTCTTCCCGAATTGTCGTCCTACCTGATGCCAGTGGCCAATTTTATGCTGGCCACCAAACCCATGGGGCCATCCACCAACATATTAAATGACCAAGCAGCCTATGCCGACACCAATTTTGTGCTTGATTATTTTCGCAAGGATTCCGATGGGCGTCTTATCTTTGGCGGGTTGGTTGCTTATGACACCAATCGGAAAGGTCCTGATCGAGCGCGTCTTGAGGCACGCATGATAAGGACATTCCCAGGGCTTTCTGGGGTGGGGATTGATTTTGTTTGGGCAGGTTTGTTGGCGATCAGTCGTTTGAGGCTTCCCATTATCGGCTCTTTTGCCGATGGGGGTTATTACGCTGCTGGTTATTCGGGCCATGGGCTTGCACTCACCGCCTTAGCAGGCAGAGCCATGGCTGATGCAGCGTTAGGCCATAGAGGGGTCTTTGATGATCTGGCATCTTTGCCCAGGAAAGCTTTTCCTGGGGGCAGATATTTGCGCTTGCCACTCTTGCTCGCCATCACAAGTTATCAAAGACTTCGGGACCATTTGGAAAGGTAAAATCCATGGCTAATCAAGATGATACGCGCCAATTAAGAAATGCGTTTGGGCGTTTTGCCACCGGCGTTTGTGTGGTATCATGCCAATCAAGCATAGGCCCCGTGGGCATCACGGTGAATTCTTTTTCTTCGGTATCGCTTCGCCCTGCTTTGTTGTCTTGGTGCATTGCTCATGGTTCTGACCGTTATGATGCTTTTGCGCAGGCCGAAACGTTCCATGTGGATATTCTCCATGCAAGCCAAGAAGATGTCGCCATGCATTTTGCGCGCCATGCAGCTATTGATTCCAATATGGACTTGGAGGTGACGCCCCATGGTCTAAAATTACCCGGCAGCCTTGTTCATTTTGCCTGC
>MDTB01070173.1_pt1 | contig 10079 bp, 7 predicted proteins | sample 811161 | NCBI WGS metagenome assembly MDTB01 (sample SAMN05326650, study PRJNA326480) | marine metagenome | isolation source: seawater | place: Mediterranean Sea | collected 2009
CCACAAACATTTCCCTTTGCTCTTGCTACATCCAATTCTACTGGCGGATTTTCTAAATCTAATTGTTGTGAACCGTTTGTTCCACACTCATCATCAGCAACACAAATAAAAGCTGATCCCTGTGCACATCCTACGCCTTGTGGTGGTTGATAAACAGGAAAATATACTTTTCCCTTAAATAAAGTAGGAGATGCGGATGATTTTCTAAATAAATTTGGAGAAACACCATCAGCTCTGTTTGATACTTTGTTTTTGGGAACTGCTACACCTCTATCAAGACCAATTACCCATGCAGTTTGATTATTTAAAACTTTTAGACAGGAATTATCATCGTCATTACCTGTAACATCTAGACATACTCCTGGGTCTACTTGTAAAGCACCACTCAGATTGTCAATTGATCTCGCTTTATTCGCCAATTCATGTGCCCTGGCGTTAAAAGCTGTAACATCCTGACCAAGAGGAACCTTGCCACCATTTAAATCTTTATAGAATGGATAGTCTACATCAATAAAACCATATAAGATATTATCCATAGCTGGTTCCTTACCACCAAGATTTTGAAAATTGCCAGTTGCACCAAATAAATAAAATTTACCATTTGATGCTCCTATTCCAGCTTCCATACCAAAATATGAATATCTCGAATTTTCTTCAGTAGCATCAAGTCTAAATAATGTTGTTTGATCAAATAAACCGGCGTCAAATTTTGTTTGATTAGATAAATTTATTTTTGTTATTTTACCCTCAAGATCATTTATATAAACCATTGCACCTCTCCAAGGGATACCGGGTGCAGTATCTGGGGTAATTATTACTGGTGTAGCAGGAATTGCATTTACTATATTGCTCCCATTGGGAGTAGCTAAAGGGTCTGCTTGCCCCTCTACCTTCACTCCATCAGGTGATGTGTCCACAATTGTGATTGGTCCTAAATTTGGCTCTGCTCCATAAATTCCTCCAGCTGGTACGGTGATTCCGTCAACATCCATTTCCTCTAATGCAACTAAGAAAACTGCAGAACCTGCACAAGTATTGTTTCTAGTCATGCCGCCCGGTAAAATTGCAACATAAACATCCTCAGATGAATTGCCTGGTGATGTGTATGATGGTATCCTTGCTATTCTTGGTGTTGCCCATGTTTCTCCAAGCTGAGAATAATTATAGTATATGTTATTTTCATTGAAACCAGAACCTCCTGTACAAGACGTTTTAACATTAAATCTTTCTGTCAACTTACCTTCAGCAGTGTTTGGGTTTGCATCATCTTTTTGATAAGGATTAACAATCAATTTTTCTTTAAAAGTTACTTTAAGCATACCCTTAAATATTGTTGCACTTTGAATACCTAATGGTGATGAGCTACCATCATTATTAAGTCTACTAGCTGTTAATGTGCTTAAAGGTATAACAGCACCCTCGTCATAAGGCATTTCAATATTTGGAAAATGAAAAACTTTATTAACATAACAAGATTTTTCAATCGAATTATCAAAAGCATAATTCGTATTATCTTTTATACATTCTGCTCTTTCATCTTGTAAATCAGTTGTTGGTGGATCTTGACCTTCGTCATCAGTTCTCGCTTCAGTGTATTGAGTATAAGCTTTAAGCCCCTCGAGTGATTGACTTGAAGATGAGGATCCAGCATTATATTCATAAGTTGATATATCTCCATTAGCATCTGCAACAAGAACTTCATTGTTAACTTGATCGTTTAAAATTGAAAACATATGAATGGGCCCTGTCGAACCTGAAGGTACAGGATCAGTAACATCTAAAACTGAAAATCCTGCTCCACCTCGACCATAAGGAACGAACAATATAGTCCTCCATTTTTTTACTGGATCTTCTACAACATCATTTCCTGAAATTTTATATCCCTTTATAAAGGCATCGTGGACTACAGGCGAACCATCAACACCAAAAATTGGATTAGTCCCACCTGATTTTCCTGCTTTGTCGTAATCTTTATTTATAATTTGAGGTAGATTAGTTGCAACAAAAGGAGGAATAAATCCCCACATCTCACTACCTGCTCCCTTAGGACAAGAGTCTGTTACTTGAGTTCCAGCACAAATAGCATGCAGCATCCCACTATTAGAACCAGCATAAAGAACACTCTTTCGTGAGGCATTTTTATTAATAAAATTTGCATAATTATTTCTAAATCTGAAATAGGCCTCTTGATTTTCCCCGATGAAGTCAAGACTTGCATCAGGAACACCAACTTCAACTAATTGAGAATGATAAATATCACCTAATACATGATTTCTAACAGCATCTATATCGCAAGAATGATATTTAAAATAGTCAGTGCCTTTCATAAAATTTATAAGACCAATTACATCATCAGTAATCCCATCTTCTCCAACATCAGCACATCCAGCAGATGCGGAATGGTGATAATCTCTCACTGCGTAACCTGTAAATTCCATCAGATTTAATATTGGGCCTGAATGCTCTGCTTTAAAATTATCCCAATTTCCTGCGTAAGAAACACCATCTATAGCAGACCAAATTTTTCTTAAATCTTCAGAGTCACCTGGTGTAGATTGAAGTTTAATTTTTTCTGAAGCATCCCAATTACCCGCTTGTGCGCCTTTTGAGGTTTCTGGACCCTCATGAACTACATTTCCAAATCTATCTATAGACTTTCGAAGCAATCTTCCCTCCCATTCACCAAGCGGTTTATATTCGAACTGCGCTTGATACAGAGATCCACCTTCTTGAATTGATGCAGTTATTGAGGGTGCAGTGAAGGCAAGTTTATCTGCAAGTATTTGTCTGATTTTACTACTCAATTCTTGCTTTAAAGCCTCAGGAGTTACAGGTTTCATTAAACTATGACAATCAGGGTGTCCTGCTTGCCCACCTGGACAGCCTCCTACAACTGCTAACTCCTCAAATAATTCCATTGGCCCAGGTTTTATACCATCCCCATAGGCAACAAATAATGTTTGAACATTTAAATCATCTCTTAAACTTTCAATATCTGACTTCGCACTTCCTGGCTGACCTTTTACTCCAGTATTCTTCATTGCTCCATCACCAATAACAATTACAAAATTTCGAGAACACTCTTTTTCTGAGTCTGTCGCATTTTCTGGAGGGAGTAATTGTTTTCCTGCTCTTTCGTCTTTAAAGTACTTTTTTGCAATTTGTGAAAATGCTTGAGCATCAGTACCCCAAGCAGTCTCTAAAGGATCAAATGTGTTCATTATCAAGCTAGCACCTTGAGGGCTCACAGCTACATTTAAACACGAATTACTATTACATCTTTGCGAAGTTCCTTGTGGATGTGTTTTACCACCAGCCCAGTTAATATAATAATTACAGTCATCATTGTGATGACAATGCCAACCCCCTCTAAAACCTTTTTTTTTCGTTGATACTTCTCCAGAATTCCAATGTCCAAAACCAAAGTAAGCTCCAGTCGTTAATGTTGAGTCATTAACTACAGCATCAATAGCTGCTTTAACTCCATCCCATCTTTTAACTCGTGGTCCTCCCATTTGTTGAAGCCATGCAGTATCTCTTTCTGATAAAGTAAATTTTGATTTATCTATCTCGTCTAAATATCCAGATTGAGATCCAACCAAGACTTTGTCACTATCTACAAAAATATACGATGGATTATTAAATCCGACTAAATCACCTAACAAAGATCCAGAAACCCCATCATTTGATGTAGTAGATTTTGCCCCCTTGCCTATATATGTTTCAACTACACATGTATTTGGATTTATTTTTTGAATAGAATGACTAACGTTAGAAGTTATGTAAGCAACATTGCTATCATCGGGGTCAATCATTACATCAACAGCATTCATCATCTGATTAGCTAAATTAGGACTATTGTTATGCGAACAATATGAAACCGTATCTCCTTTTGACACCTCAAAAGAATCGCCCTTGGGGGTGACAGGTACAGCAAATACACCTCCATATCTTGCCATATACATGAGGGTTCCTTCATTGTTAATATCAAAATTATTTACATTTTTAAACCTACAGGTTTTACAATCCGTTGTAGTCTCAGATCCCATTGTGTTAAGATTTACAATTTTTATAAAACCACCGTTGTTCCAAGATCCCATAATAAATAAATATGGAGTGCCGCTAATTATTTTAGTTTTTACTCTTCTCACTTGAGCTTTTTTTAAAGTTGTACCGATTGCAACTCTACAATTTTGACCATCCTCCGAATAACCAAAAACAAGATGCTTTAAATTTTTCTCCCAAGCTCTAAAAAAAATTATATTTTCACCTGAAATATTAGTTTTTTCAGAAGTTAAATTTTCAACAAAATTAATACTTGCATTTCGTCTAATAGATTTTTCTTTAGTGTTAGACGATGTATCAATTAGATTATTGCAACCATCTTCACCAATGAAATCTATATTGAAGTCACTATCTCTCTCCCCTGCCGCTGTATATCTTAGGATCCCTTTTTGTCTATCTCCTTGGGATATTAAAAAATTACCATTTGAGTCGTAAACAGCCCTATGAATAGGTTCTAAACCATCTTCACCGATCCAGGAGTGCATGCTGTCAGAGCTATCAACTAAAAATAAAATATTTGCAGGAACATCTCCTTTTCCAGCTCCTGGTGGGATAGGTTTCGCATATAATTTATTTCCTAAAAATAAAAATATTAAAGAGAACACAAAAAATTTAATAATCTTTTTTACCATATCGCCTGTGTTACTTGTTCTCCATATACGTAATTTATCATCTGATCATTCGTGATTTCAAGAGACTCATAAATCTTCCCTCTTTTTAAGTATTTTCCGTAAGTAATAAATAAACTTCCAATACTTAAATCAACCACTCCTTGCCAATTATTTTTTTGAGCTTCAATTCCTGGATCGCTAATTTTATTTTTAGTAAAATTGTATATTTCATTCTTTTTTGCATCAGACGATATGAAATTAATCGCTGCAATCTTGGAGTCGTAAACTATGACTTCTATTTCGGTATTGTCAAAACCATCATTCTCACAATAGTCTGCTGCATGATCTAAATATTTAATTGAAGATTTTTCTTCAATGGAAGCAGGATCATAACTTGTTAAGAAGCTAAATGTTTGCTCTGCTTTACTTATTGGTGTTCCAATAGGCACGTTTAAAAGTTCACAAGCTAAACTTTTGTTTAATAATAAAAAGTTAAGAAATAAAAATAGAATGAGTTTTTTCATATTTATAAATCTTAATTTTTCTGGAGTATTTTTCAATAAGCTTATTGTGCATTTTAAGTCAAAAACTTACTTTTTTTAATGGGATAAAACAATAATAGTCTCCAACGGAATTAGAATTTCAGGTTTAGAAGTATCCCCCATCATACCACAGCCATATATTTTAAATGTGCTTCCTTGTCTTTGAGCAGTGCTTGACGTTTTTTTCAAACTGCTGCCAACTGCTTTATAAATTTGGGTCCCAGAGTTGACTGAAAAATATTCATAAGTGAATTCACTTAATTTTTTTCTCTCATTGTCATCAGTAACAATTGCTTCATCAGGGTCAAATAAATCAACAAATTTTTTTGATTTAACGTGCTCAACATATTTAAAATCATCGGCTCTACTTAAATTTCTAAAACTTTTATAACAAGGTGTAAGATTATCAGTATCTAAAGTTAATTGATTAATTGGTAATTGTTTAGGACCTGGATTTGTATTTCTGTTACCATTAGCGATATTCAACGGTCCTAATATAGTGTCAATTAAACTTTTTTCTGCCTGCATTAAAGCGGTTTCAGCAACATAGAAAGTTTGCTGATACTCATCACTGCTATTATTGCTCTGATGATCGCTTGAAGCAATAACAATTAGACTTCCTCCCATTAAAGACATTGCTAGTAATAAAACAAGAGATAAAACTAGAGTAAAACCTTTTTCGTTTTTATTTTTACTCATTTAAATAAATCTCCTCCAATATTTCTAGTGTTGACTGTAACAAGCACAGAGTCTCTTAATTTTAATTCAGTTCCAGTATCCTTAGGTTCATCCTCATCTCCAGGTTTATCTTCTGAGTCAGTTTCAACTCTTCCACTTAAAAGTTGTTTTGGTTTTCTTCGATCGGTTCGAACACGATCGAAGAAATTTTCTTTTGACCTAAAAGTTATCCTTATGTCCACACCCCTAATATCCATTAATCTGTCACGTATGTCATTACCACTACTATCTTTACGACCAGATTTTCCAGGATCAGGATAATCGCCCGAAGTATCTTTGACAATTAATCCATTCTCGTCGAAAGGAATAAATTCCATGTCTTCAACATACTCACGTATCATTTCCTTATCGATAACAGTTTCCCATGATCCAGTCTCGGGCAAAGGCCAGGAGCAAGCAGATGCAGCTTTTTTTTGTGACCATTGCTTTACAGTCTTAAAAACAGCATAACCTTTATCTGTGCCTGCCTTTTCAGCAAAATAAATAATTTTATACTTTATAAAAGGTTGTAATTTGTCATTTATGTTAAAGTCTTCGTAAACTATTTCAATTGAGTCACAGCAAGTATCAGAAATACTTACTTTGTCGCTATCACCAATAGTTTTTTTTCTAATAACTATTGGGTTATGACTGTCATCAGCGTTATCGTAACCATTATTAAATCCAAAATAACTTAAACTCGGAAGAAGCAAACCACCAGGAGGGCATTGATCTAATGTATCCTGAGCATATTTTTGTTTAGTTTGCGAGCCAACATAATATTTAAATCCAGCCATTCTGATATCTCTCATTAACATAGAGACCAAGTCACGACTGGACTCACTTATTCCTGCCTTTTCACTTACTTGAGAGTAAGTTTTATTTACAACTGAGTAAGTAGTATACATTGCTCCCATAATTATTGTGGTGATAACAATCCCAATTAAAATTTCAATTAAAGTAACACCAGATATATTCTTTTTAATCATTCTCATCCCTCTGACCCAAATGCTTTTAACGTGTCACCTTCATCATCACCTTCAATCTTCGGTCCTCCTTGTAATATATAATCAGATTGAAAATATAAGTACTTTGATTTTTTCCCATTATTAATTAAAATTCTTACCCTGCCAATATACATTGCTTCATCTTTAATGTTCCCGCTAGTATATTTTCCTCCAGCCCATGGGCTAGTTACTTTAAACATTTGAAACTTTCTTGTTTCCTTTTTGCCAATACAATTTAAATAGTCTTTTGAATTAAGAATTGCTTTCCATTTTTTTAATTTCATATTGGGTGCAATTTTTTTACTATCAGTAATACTAAATTCTCCTTTTGCTTCTGTAGCAGTTGCGGTAGTTCCATAAATATTTCCTGAATTAGTCGACGATGTTCCACCAGTGCTACAAACAGTTGCTAAATCTGTTTCTGATTCACCTGACTCTCCTGATAGAAAATCAGCAAAAACAGCAGAGCCTGAACTTGGGTCTTTACTAGCTAAGGCATCCTCAGCAATCATGTTAGTCAAAAAATTTGCTTTAGTTCTCTCACCCGAGGTATGAATCGATTGGACAGAATAATTTGTCATTTGCAGAATGGCTATAAAACCAATGCCAATTACTGCAGTAGAAACTAATGCCTCTAACAAGGAAACACCTTTAATATTAGAGTTTTTTTTTTTCATTTTAATTTTTCCAATTCCCTGTTATTTCACCACTTTTTTTTTTAGCTTGCCACTTATATTTTGATAAATTTCCAAATCGAGACCATTTAATAACCCATGAATATAGTTGTTCATCGTCAGAAGTCATCTTTGGCTCAGGATCTGGAAATTCGTATTGCTTACCAGCTGAATAAGGGGAGTCAACATTGCAATCATCTGTTCTATCTTTTGCACAAAAATAAATAAAATTATAAGGCTCACCTGTTGATGTATCTGAGGTAAGGTCCCCCTTCGCTTTATAATATTTCCCATTTCTAGAAAAACAAATTGCACTCTCATCTGTTATGTTGGTATCAACATTTTCAACCTTAATATTATAAACTAATGCTCCTAATTCTTCTGAAGGAGACTTACTAGGTGTTACTGTCCAAAAATCGTCATCAGTTAATGTACATTTTTCTGCTTCATCTGCTGGATCATTCCACGAGTCGGAGTTATCATTAATTCTTGTAGCTAGCTCCTCCATAGTCACACCCCTAGACTCAACTTTTAAATCATCATCATCAAATTCAAATTTTACTTGGACAAAGGCAAATGTGCCTCTTTCAGTTTGGACATGTATATTTTTTATTAAGGCGTATATTCGATCAACATCTTGACGAACTTTTCTCTCATTATTCCACTCTGAAAAATTTGGATAAGCAACTGCTGAAATAATTCCAATAATTGCTAAAACAATTAATAATTCAAGAAGTGCAAAACCTTTATTATTCTTTTCCTGCTCCAGCATCGATTTTTCCAGCTTTAACTAATTCCTCTAATGATTTAGTCATAGTAATCATACCATCTTTTACAGCTGTTTGCATTATGCTTGGTATTTGATGTATCTTAGCCTCTCGAATTAAATTTTGTATGGGAGCTGTACATTTCATAACCTCAAAAGCTCCGCAACGACCTTGGCCATCTTTTGTTTTGAGAAGTCTTTGTGTCACAACCATCTTTAAAGAGGTAGAAATTTGCGCTCTTATTTGAGCTTGTTGCTCTGGAGGAAATACATCAATTATTCTATTAATAGTATTTGGGGCTCCACTTGTATGTAATGTACCAAAAACTAAATGTCCTGTTTCAGCAGCTGTTAATGCTAAGGAAACAGTTTCTAAATCTCTCATTTCTCCGACTAAAATAACATCTGGATCCTCACGAAGTGCCGCTTTTAAAGCAGTTGCAAAAGTCTGAGTTTGCTTTCCAACCTCTCTGTGGGAAACTATACTTTTTTGATCTTTATGAATAAACTCAACAGGGTCTTCAACTGTAATAATGTTTGCTGTACGAGTTTTATTAATTTCATTTACAATAGCAGCAAGAGTAGTCGACTTACCTGAACCTGTTGGGCCTGTAACTAAAACAAGACCTTTATGCATGTCTATAATATCATAAAGAACTGGTGGCAAATCAAATTGATCCATTTCAGGTATGACGCTTTCAACCCTTCTTAATACAGCTGCAGGTCCGTTAATTGTTTTATAAAAATTTGCTCTAAACCTTAAACCACTTAAAGTAACCGAAGAGTCTAGTTCGTGTGTATCATTAAATTTTTTCATTTCAACTTCATTACAATTTGTTGAAATTAAATCTTGTAGGTCTTGAGCTTTCACCACTACCTCTGGTATTTTGTGTATTTCACCAGTTTGTCTAAAAGCTAAAGGCCATCCAGTTCTAATATGGAAGTCAGAAATTTTTTTATTATTTTTTGCTAAATCTTCTAATTTTTCAAACATCGTCGTTATGTATTTTTTATATTTAAAATTTTAATTCAATAAATTCATTATACATAAATTTTTCAAATAAAATTATTAGTTTTAAAGGAATATTACAATACAACTTCAGATAGTAAGAGACCAAATTGGTTTTTAAAGCAAAATATCAATAGTAAATTGATAGACACTTTTAAAATTTTCTAATAAATTTTAAATTTATAAATGAGTACAGAGAACATCAAATCAAAAAAATACCACGAAATAATTACTAGCTCAAATATAAATTCATATATTGGGGAACGCTTACGAAATATTTCGAATGAAAACAAAAGTTTAGGCTATTGGAAACTTTATGACAAAAGTGATCCCAAAGAAGATGGGGACCAAATTAGAGCTGTGTTTGGTATATGTTTTATTATTGGCGTTCTTTTCACCTTGGGTTGTTATTCTTCCTTTGGTTGATTAGTCCTTTACTTTCCAATCTGTTGGAAAGGTAACATAATTAACTTGAATACATCTTCTCTCTTTGACAATTTTTTTTTTTTCCATTCCGTGCCAGGTATTTGGACCGCTAGTGAATAAATAACCGTAATTATGTTTGTAAGGAACTGTTTTTACTTTTTCTAACTTGTCATTATAAAAATCTGTACCTAAATTCTCTGGTTCATTCGTTTTATTAACAAAAATTAAACCTGACATAAGTTTCTCTTTAATATCACAATGA
>MDTB01112237.1_pt1 | contig 10079 bp, 8 predicted proteins | sample 811161 | NCBI WGS metagenome assembly MDTB01 (sample SAMN05326650, study PRJNA326480) | marine metagenome | isolation source: seawater | place: Mediterranean Sea | collected 2009
CTACAGCAGGTCTTGATAAAATTATTCTTTCAATTTTTTTTTCTAATAACATTGTAAGTCCTACAGCTACCGCCAAAAAAGTTTTTCCTGTTCCTGCTGGACCAGCCGATATGATAATATCATTTTGCCTCAATGCTCTAACGTATTTTTTTTGTCTTTCAGACCTTGGTATTATAGATTTTTTAGGAGTTTTAATAATATCTGTGACATTATTATTTTTAACTTTTTCATTAATCATAAATTTATCTACTGAAGAGATTATATCTTTTTTTTCAATACTACCATTATTAATAAATTGATTTACTAAAAATTGAATAGCATTTTTTGTTGTTTCATTTTTTTCTGAAGTTGATTTTATTAAAATAGAATTTCCCCGTGAATATAAGTTTGTATTAGTTAGTTTTTCTAACTCTTTTAAATTTTCGTTAAACTCACCTACAATACCCATTAATAAATCGTTATCATGAAATATAACGCTTAATGAATTATTATCCGAATAAACAAATTTTAATGATGAGTCTAAGTTTTTTTTAATTAAACCACTCAATTTTTATGCTACCCTTTGATTTGAATTTATAGTTGATACACCAAATAAAGTACTTCTATTAATTTCTCTTATTTCTACTGGCACAATTTTTCCAATATCCTCTTTTTTTCCATTAAAAATAACTGATGTCATATACTCTGATCGACCAAAAACTTTTGTTTTGTCCTCAGTTAAATTTTCCACTAGTACATTAATGATCTTATTTTTTAAAGACTTATTCTTACTTATCTGATTTTCAAATAACAAATTTTGAATTTTTTCTAATCTTTTCATAGAAATTTTTTTATCTATTAATTTTAAATCAGCGGCAACTGTTCCTGGTCTTGGGCTAAAAATAAAAGAATATGAATTTATAAACTTAACTTTTCTAATAAGTTCTATAGTATTTTCAAAATCTTGATTTTCCTCGCCTGGATAACCAATAATAAAATCACTAGAAAATTCTATATTAAAATTAATTTTTTTTAACTTATCAAATATTTTTAAATATTCCTCAATATTATGTTTTCTATTCATAAGATTTAAAATTTTATTAGATCCACTTTGAACTGGTAGATGAATTAATGGCATTAATTTTTTTGAAGTTTTATAAACTTCTATCAAATCATCTGTCATGTCTTTAGGGTGAGAAGTTGTATATCTAATTCTCTCAATTTTTGAAAATTTTTCAATTTCTAAAATTAAATTTGATAATTTTAAACCTTGATAATTATAAGCATTTACATTTTGACCTAACAATATTATTTCTTTTGTACCATTATCAATTAAATATTTTGCTTCACTTAAAATCTGTTTAAATGGTCTTGAATACTCAGGGCCTCTCGTATATGGCACTACACAAAAATGACAAAATTTATCACAACCTTCTTGAATAGTTAAAAATGAAGATACCTTTCCCGAATCATTTTTAATTTTACTTAGATAGTCAAACTTAGAAACTACATCAAATTCTGTTTCTTCTATTTTTTTATTTTTTTTTATATAATTTAAAATAGTATCATTAATTTTATGATACGATTGAGGTCCAATCACTAAATCTATAAAAGGTTCCCTTTTAAGCATCTCTTGATTCTCAGCTTGAGCTACACAACCTGCAACAATAATTAATGGTTTTTTTTTTAATCTAAAACTTTTTTTTACTCTTCCAATTTCATGGTAGACTTTTTCTTTAGCTTTATCTCTTATATGACATGTGTTTAAAAGAAAACAATTAGCATCTTCATAATTGTCTGTTTTATCATAACCAATTTTTTTCACTGTATCGTAAATACGATTTGAATCGTATTCATTCATTTGACAACCAAAGGTTTTGATAAAAATTTTTTGATTCATTTACTGAGGTTTTTTTTTAACCCCATATAACTCTAATTTATGATCTACTAAAGTATAGCCATATTTTTCAGCTACTTTTTTTTGAAGTTTTTCAATTTCTTCGTCTACAAATTCTACAATTTCTCCTGTTTTAACATCTATCAAATGATCATGATGTCCTTCATTCAATTCTTCATATCTTGCCTTGCCACCTTTGAATTCATGTTTAGTAAGAATTCCTGTTTCCTCAAAAAGTTTGACTGTTCTATAAACAGTGGCAATACTTATTTTAGAGTCAAGTTTTGAAACCCTATTATATAATTCATCCACATTAGGATGGTCTGAAGACTCTGACATAACCTTGGCTATTATTCTCCTTTGGTCGGTGAGCTTCACTCCTTTTGATAAACATTTTTGTTCAATAGTATCTGACATATCTAATTTTAACTTATATAAATGGGTTTAATCAAATTTTTTTTAACTTTAAATTTGTCACATAGACTGGGAATATTTTCATATTTTATGCTATTTTGATCGTTAAAATCTTTAAAACTATAACAATAATAATCAATTTTCTTTGATAAATGTATTGCTTTAACAATAGAAAATGAATTTCTAATACCAGCAAAACTACCTGGTCCCCTATTAACATACAACTTTGAAATATTATCTATTTTAAGATTTTTTGATTTTAAAAAATCATCAATCAAGATTATCAATTTTTCATAATTAGTTTTACTATTTTCATAACTAATATTATAAATATCATCATTACTAATGATCATTAAAAAGATATTTTTATTTGCTGCATCAATAACTAACTTGTTCATTTTAATTTCTTTTTTTACAACTATCTCCTATTCTGAAAATAATATCAAACGTTATACAAAAGATGAAGGCATTTTATCTATTATGTATCACCGTTTCAATGAATCAAAATACCCATCTACAAATATTCAAATGGATATTTTTAAGGAACACATAAATTTTATTAGAGCCTCTGAATTTGATTTATATAATCCAAAAAGTATTGAAAAAGATTTTAATAATCCAAAAAAGAAAAAAAAAATTTTAATAACTATTGATGATGGGTTTGAGTCTTTTTATAAAGAAGCATGGCCTTATTTAAAAAAAAATAAAGTTCCTTTTATTTTATTTGTATCTACTGAGTCGGTTGGAAAGAATGGATATATGTCATGGGATCAAATTAAAGAAATTGAAAAACAAGACTTTACAATAATTGGTCATCATTCTCATTCTCATGAATATTTGATAAATGAAACAATTGAAAAATTTATCTACGATACTGAAAAAGCTAGTAGTATTTTTTTAAAAGAAATTGGATATGTACCAACTATATACTCCTACCCATTTGGTGAATATTCGAAAGATATGAGAGATTATATTTCTAAAAATTTTGTGTTAGCTTTTGGACAACATTCGGGAGTTATTGATATAAATAAAGAAAAATTTGAACTTCCGAGATTTCCTATGAATGAAAATTATGGTAAAATAGAAAGGTTTAAATCAATAGTTTATTATTCTCCTCTTGAATATAAAAAATTAGATCCTTTAGAAAAAAATTTAAAAAAAGAAAATAATCCACCAGAATTTAAAGTTGAATTTTTTGATAATCAAGAAAATATTAATAATATAAGTTGTTATTCTAATGAAGGTGGCAAGTGGGGGAAATCTAAAATAGAAATAAAAAATAAAATTTTGACTATTAATTTTAGAGAGCCATTTTTACCAAGGCGAGGTAGAGTGAATTGTTCTTTAAACGATAATGGAAAATGGCGTTGGTTCGGAACTCAGTTTGTAATTAAAAAAAATTAGATTAAACTCTCTAGATCAATACTTGAAGGTAATAACTTAGCATCATCAAAATCTGTTAAATTATTTTGTTTAATTATTTTTTGTAATATTTTTACGTATTCTTTGCCTGTTTCTGCATATTTATCTAAATAATTAGAAAGAATTAAACTATCTAACTTTTTGCCTTCATCTCTCAATTCAGCTCTTGCACTTCTAAAAGATTTATAAGAAGAATGTGTATTTAAATTTCTTTGATATGCCTTAATCGAAGCTTGTAATACTCTAAATTTCATAACCTTATGTGTGCTGTCACTGTCTGCCCCTTTTGGTCTAAGTCCTTTGCCACTCCAAGTCCATTGACCAAATAAAGCATTACCCTCTTGAGCAAACCTTGATGTTCCCCAGCCAGTTTCTTTTGCTGCTTGCGCGATTGTCATAGAAATTGGAATTTCATCCATTCTAATTTTTAATGTAGATAGGTCATTATTTACTACACCATACTGTTTAAATTTAGAAGCTAACCATTTTTTTTCTAATTTAGTATTTTTACTTTTATTTAAAATACTAAAAAGTTTTATTCGATCTAATTTTATGTAATTATTTTCTTTAATTATCAAAGGTAAAATTATTTGAATAAATAATTCTTTTCTTTTTTGTGAATTTTCTATTTTTTTTATTTCATTAGGTAATAATGTTAATGAAATTGGCTTAACTAATTTATTTTTTCTTATATCTTCTAAATTATAATCTGTTGATTTAAATAATTCTTGGATTGTCATTGCACTTAACCTTACAGTATCAGAGGGCGATTCATCAAATTCAAGTATATCATCAAATAAATACTTTTCATTCAAATCATTATCTAATTTAGAGTCCTGATTTTCTAAAACTTTTGTTAGATTATTTTTGGAATTATTTGCATAATCTTTTGAATAAATCATTTTTTGCTTGGTAAAAGTAATAAGTATTGGAGAAATTGTGAATAGCGAAATTACTATTAAGCTTACTAAAAAAGTTTTTGAAACAACATTAAAATTATAATCATTTATTTTTTTTTTATTTTTCTTGATTGAAAAACCTTTCGTTTTTAAAAAGTTTTGAATTTCTGTAATTGAAATTTTATTTCTTAAAAAAAATCTATTTATTTTTGAGAAAGAAATTTTATTTTTTATCATATTTATACTGCTTCTACTTCTTTCACTTCAGGTAAATAATGACATAAAAGATTTTTCACACCTTGTTTAAGAGTCATAGTTGAGCTTGGACAGCCTGAACAGCTTCCTTGTAATTCAACTTTAACAATACCTTTTTTAAATTCTTTAAATTTTATATCTCCTCCATCCTTGGCAACAGCAGGTCTAATTTTTGTTTCTAAAATACTGATGATTTTCTTTTCAATTTCATTATGATTAGTTTTTTTTTCATTTTTTAACTGATTTACGACTATAGATTCTTTTCCCGTTGAATAATGATCATTAATTAATGAAATAATTATATGCTTAATATCCTCCCAATTTGTCATTTCTTTCTTATTTACAGACAAAAAGTCTTCTCCCAAAAATATCCCTTCTACACCTTCAATTGATAGAATGCTCCTTAATAGTTCATTATTTGTATCCTCTTTTTTTGTCACTTCAAATGGACCATTATTTGAAACAGCTTTTCCAGGTAAAAATTTGAGAGAATTTGGGTTTGGAGTAATTTCAGTTTGAATGAACATGTTCTATATATAGTAATAAATAAAAAAATTTAAACTAATAAATATATTTTCTCAAAAACCTACTAATTTTCTAATTTCTTTAATCTTTTTTGAGGCAATTTCATCAGCTTTATTAGAACCTTCCAATAAAATTTTATCTAAATATTCTTCATCATCTAATAATTTTTTTATTTCTTTTGAAATTGGATCAATTTTTTCAACAAGTACTTCTGATAATTTTTCTTTAAAATCAGAAAAATTTTTTCTTTCAAATTCATTTATAGATTCTTCTAAATTTTGATTTTTCAAACTTGAGTAAATACCCAATAAATTTTCTACCTCTGGTCTTTTGTTTAAGTTTTTTGAATTTTCTGGCATTAATAAATTATCTGTTTTTGCTTTTTTTATTTTATTAACTATTTCATCTTTTTTATCTGTAAGATTAATTCGACTCAAATCTGAAGGGTCTGATTTGCTCATCTTTTTTTTTCCATCTTTAAGACTCATTATTCTTGAAAATTTTTTATATATTAACGGCTCTGGTACTTTTAAAAAATCAGTGGAATTAAAATCATTATTAAATTTTTGAGCTATGTCTCTACAAAGTTCTAAATGTTGTTTTTGGTCATCACCTACTGGAACATGCGTGGCATCATACAAAAGTATATCAGCTGCCATTAAAACAGGGTAAGAATAAAGTCCAATACTAGCTTTTTCTTTATCCTTTCCAGCTTTTTCTTTAAATTGTGTCATTCTATTAAGCCATCCAATTTTTGAAACACAACTTAAAATCCAAGCTGCCTCTGTATGAGCAGAGACCATAGATTGATTAAAAATAATACTTTGATTTGAATCTATCCCACTTGCAATAAAAGTGGCTGTAGTTTCTCTAATATTTTTTTTTAGTTCTTTTGGATCTTGTTTAACCGTTATGGCATGTAAATCTACAACACAAAAAATACATTGATTGTTTTTATCATTACTTAGCTCAACAAAATTTTTAATAGCTCCTAAATAATTTCCTAAATGAAGATTTCCTGTTGGCTGTACTCCTGAAAAAATTTTTTTACTCATAGTTAGTACTTTAAACCTATATCACTAATTTTAAAAGCTTTGATAAAAATTGATAGATAAATATAAAATACAATACCTAATATTACTGATCCAATAAGATATATTGATTTAAAAAGTTCTACATATAAAAACTTATTATTAAAGAAGTTGATTAAGTAATAGAAAAATATTCCCATTAATATTGAAGCAAATAAAATCTTAATAATTCTATTAATAAAAATTAGATTAAAACTAAATAATTTTCTTTTCCTTAGTATTAAAAATAATAAAATTGTATTAAACCATGACGATATCGTAGTTGCTATAGGTATAATCAAAAAACCAACTTCTCTAAAAAGTGAAACACTTATTAAAATATTTAAAAATACAGAAACTAGAGAAATATAAAAAGGAATTTTAGTGTTATGTCTTGCAAAAAAAAATGTAGAAAAAACTTTTATTAAAGAAAATGCTGGCAATCCTAATGCAAAATAGAACAATGCTTTAGCTGAATTCTTTACACTATACTCATCAAATGAACCATAGCCAAATAAGGAAGAAATAATCTGTTCTGAAGCTATCAATAAAGCTATTGCTGCCGGTAAACTTAAAAATAAACTTAATTCTAATGATTTATTTTGTATTAAATCTATTTTTTCTTTTTTTTTATTTTGAACATGTCTTGAGAGCTGAGGAAGTATCACTGTACCAATTGCAATTCCAGCTATAGCAAGATTTATTTGATAAACTCTATCAGCATAATAAAGATAAGAAACTGCACTAGCTTGAAAAGATGCAATGATTGTTCCTACTAAAATATTTATTTGTGTAACACCTGATGAAAAAATACTTGGTAATAATTTTTTAAAAAATGTTTTAATTTTTTGATCTATTTTAATGAATATTTTTAGATGAGGTGAATAATACTTTTTAACAAAAAAATATAAAAATATAAATTGTAATATTCCTGATAATGTAACTGCAAAGGATAAGTAATAGACTATTTTATCGTTTAAAATTTTCCCAAAAAATAAAACTCCAATTAATAAGATATTCAAAATAATTGGGGCCGCTGAAGCGATTGCAAATTTATTATGAGAATTTAAAATTGCAGAAAAAAAAGATGCTAAACTTATAAATAACAGAAAAGGAATCGTTATCCTGGTTAATTTTATTGCTAGTTCCATTTTTTCATAATCACCCTCAAAACCTGGAGCGATCAAAAATACAAATAATGGTGTAAATATCTCAATTATAATAACTAAAAAAAGTAGTCCCAAAATAAGCAAACTGAAAATATTATTGGCAAAGTTTTCAGATTTTTTTTTATTTAACAAAGACGAATAGCTTGGAATAAAAGCAGCATTAAAAGTTCCTTCTGAAAATAACCTTCTAAATGTATTGGGAATTCTAAATGCAACAAAAAAAGCATCTGCGATGGGACCTGCTCCAAGAAATATAGCAATTAATATATCTCTTAAATAACCAAGCAATCTACTTATTATAGTAAAAAAACTAAATGTGCCTGTTGACTTAATTATGTTCATAAATCATATTAGTCTTAAATTAGCTCCAATTGTATATCTAATTAACATAAATGAAAAAAACTAAAATAGATCATTATACCGATAAAGAAGCCTTAGATTTCCATATCAAAGGTAAACCGGGAAAAATTGAAATTAATTCCTCTAAACCAATGACTACAAAAAGAGATTTGGCGTTGGCTTATTCTCCTGGAGTAGCAGCTCCTGTTAAAGCTATTGCTGAAAATCCTGAATCTGCTTTTGATTATACTTCAAAAGGAAATTTGGTTGCGGTAGTAAGTAATGGAACTGCGATTCTCGGAATGGGAAATTTAGGAGCACTTGCCTCAAAACCAGTTATGGAGGGAAAAGCAATTCTATTCAAAAGATTTGCCGATATAGACTCTATTGATTTAGAAATAGACTCTAAGAATACCAATGAAATTATCAATACTATAAAAAGTATTGCCTGTAGCTTTGGTGGAATAAATTTGGAGGATATTGCTGCTCCTGATTGTTTCGTTATAGAGGATAAGTTAAAAAAAATTTTAGATATTCCTGTTTTTCATGATGATCAACATGGAACTGCAATTATTACAACAGCAGCATTAATTAATGCTTTAGATATATCAGGCAAATCAATAAAAAAAATTAAAGTTGTTATTAACGGTGCAGGAGCATCAGCAATGTCTTGTGCTAACTTATTTAAAAATAGCGGAGTACCAAAAAAAAATATAATTATGGTTGATAGATCAGGTGTTATCTATCAGGGAAGAAAAAATTTAAATCAATGGAAATCATCTCACGCTGTAGATACAAAATTTAGAACTTTAGAGGATGCAATCAAAGGAGCTGATGTATTTTTAGGTTTATCTGCAAAAGGCACTCTTACAAAAAATATGGTAAAAAAAATGTCAAAAAATCCTATAATTTTTGCCTGCGCAAACCCAGATCCTGAAATTAAACCAGAAGAAGTAAATGAAGTAAGAAATGATGCAATTATTGCAACTGGTAGATCAGATTACCCTAATCAAGTAAATAATTTGATTGGATTTCCATACGTTTTTAGAGGAGCCCTAGATGTGAGGGCAAAAACAATTAATGAAGAAATGAAAATAGCTGCAGCTAAAGCTATTGCAAAACTGACACGAGAAGACGTTCCAGATGAAGTGGTTGCCGCTATGGGAGGAGAAAGGCCTCATTATGGAAAAGATTATATTATACCTTCAACCTTTGATCCAAGATTAATGAGCATTATTCCTGCAGCAGTAGCAAAAGCAGCTATGGACACTGGGGTTGCAAGAAAAAATATTGACGATTTTGAAATATACAAAGAACAACTAAAACAAAGACTCAATCCGTCTTTAGCAATTATGCAAGGTATTAATTCTTATATTAAAAAAAACCAAAAAAAAATTGTGTTTGCAGATGGTGAAGATGAAAATACTTTAAAAGCTGCTATAGCATTTAAAAATTCAAAATTAGGAACTCCAATATTAGTTGGTAAAAAACAAAAAATTAAAGATCAATTAAAAAAGATCGGTTACAGTGACCATTTTGGAATTGAAATTATTAATTCTACGGATACCAAAAAACGAGAGAAATATGTTGATTATCTATTTAAAAAAATGCAAAGAGAACAGGGTCTTTTACAGAGAGATTGTGATAGACTCGTGAGAAATGACCGTGTTATCTGGGCATCTTGCATGGTAGCTTGTGGGGACGCTGATGGAGCTGTTACAGGTAATACAAGAAGATTTGGAGCATCTTTAGATAAAATCAAACAAGTCGTAGACCCTAGATCAGGAGAAATAATGTTTGGATTAAATTTGGTTATTTATAAAGGAAGAACTATATTTATCGGCGATACTAGTGTTCATGAGTACCCAAGCTCTGAACAACTTGCGGAAATTGCTATTTCCTCATCTAGAGTAGCAAAACTATTTGGATTTGTTCCTAAAGTTGCATTTGTTTCTCATTCTACTTTTGGACAACCTCTTACTAGTAGAACTAAACATATTAAAAAAGCTGTTGAGATTTTAAAAAATAAAAATGTAGATTTTAAATTTGATGGAGATATGCAACCCGATGTAGCGCTTAATGAAGAATATAAAGAACTTTATCCTTTTTC
>MDTB01046688.1_pt1 | contig 10078 bp, 10 predicted proteins | sample 811161 | NCBI WGS metagenome assembly MDTB01 (sample SAMN05326650, study PRJNA326480) | marine metagenome | isolation source: seawater | place: Mediterranean Sea | collected 2009
ATAGTATTGCCTTCAATAGAAAAATTTAATAAACCTGAAAGTTTATTATATCCAATGTAATCATTAACTTTTTTTAAATCTAAATTATCAGCATTCATTTCAAATGTAGAAAATTTTTTCTTATTAATTACTGCCTTAATAGCAAGTTTTTGAATAAGCTTATTGTTTAGACTCACTTCTACATCTATTTTTTTTTTCTTAAACAATTTTACTTTTACATTTTTTATGTTGTGTTTTTTATACATTATTTCTTTAGCAAAAAAATTAACTTCTATATTATGGTTGTTTAGTTTTGCAAATATGCTATCTACTATATGATCTTGTTCCTGCATATTGGAACTTTTACCCTTATTGCTTTTATCTTTTACTTCACTGAGTTTTTTATTTGTAGTATTTAAAAATAATAGATTGTTTGCATCTAAAATATCTGTATTTAGATTAAATTTAAAAATATTTTTCTTATCTTTTTTTATTAAATCACCTTTAAAATTAATTAAATTTTTTTTATTTATTATTTCACCACTATTGAATTTTATAGATTTATCTGTAAACGACAAACTAGTATTTAATTTCAAAGATTGGTCTTGGAAATAATTTTTGTCTACAAAACGACTTAATTTATTTACCGTTACATAAATCGTACTTATTCCGCTTAAGGTAGTTGTATCAATATTAGTATTATTATTTACTTCTAAATCTTTACCTTTAATAGAACCTTTTATTTGCAAGTTTTTTTCTAAATATTCTAAATCATAGGAAAAATTAATTTTTTCTTTTTCGTAAAAAATATTTCCACCTATAAAATATATATTATTATTTTTATAGGTTAAATTCATATTAATATTCTCAAATTTATTTATTTTACCTTTAATATTACTTAAGATTACAGCATCAACTACGCTTAACGAATTAATACCTAGTGGATTTAACCTTCTTTGATTATTTTTATTGTTATTTTCTGTACCTTTGTTTAACTCTTTTTTAATTTCTTCTTTTTTATTTTTTTTAAAAGCTGTTTCCCAATTATTTCTCTCATCTTTTTTCTTTATTATGTAAATAGTAGGATTAACAACTTTTATAGAATTAAATACTAGCTCACCTTTCAATAATTGAAAAAACTGTGGTGATATTAGTAACTCTTTACTTTTAAAAAGATTTTCTCCATCATTGGCTACATAGCTTATGTCTTTTACCGATAATCTCAATCCAGATAAAAGAGAAATACTTATATCACCAGCAATCTTTAAAGTATTGTTTGTTTTATTTAAAACTAAACTTTCTATCTTTTCTTTATAATTATTAATATCAAATAAGGAAGGCATCAGTATTATTGCTGAAAGACTAATACCAAGAATAGTAAGAAAAGTATAGAAGATGACCCTCATTATAGAGCCTAACCTTTAATTTTTTCCTCAATTACCTTTATTAATTTATTGCTTTTAGGCTTAGTTAAAGCAGAATAAGAATCCACTAAATTTCCAGATTTATCAAATAAGATTTTGTGAAAATTCCATTTTGGTTTAATACCATACTCTTCCTTTAACCATGCATATAATGGATGTTTTTCGCCACCAATTACTTCTTCAATTTGAGTCATTGGAAATGTTATATTAAAATTAGTTTCACAAAAATCTTTAACTTTATCTTCAGATGAATGTTCCTGCATAAAACTATTAGATGGAACCCCTAATACAACCAAGCCTTTATCTTGATACTCTTCATGTAATTCTTGCAAACCAGCATATTGCTTAGTAAGTCCACACATTGATGCAGTATTTACTAAAAGAACTACTTTGCCTCGAAAATTTTTTAAAGGCATTTTATTTCCTTCAATACTTTCAAATTGGAAATTATAAAATTCTGTGCTCATAGACATAAACGAATATAAAAATAATTTAGTAACAATAATAGTAATTTTTAACATAATAATCAATAATCTCCAGTTTAGTTAACATTTTTTAATAATCTCTTTTTTTGCATATTCCAATCTTTTTTCTTTTTTACCTCTCTTTTATCATATAATTTTTTTCCTTTAGCAACAGCAATTTCTATTTTTGCAATGCCTCTACTGTTGAAATATAGCTTAATTGGCACTATAGTCATTCCTTCTTTTTCTATTTTACCTTGAAGCTTTGCTATTTGTTTTTTATGAACTAATAATTTTCTTACTCTTTTAGAATCTGATTTAGAATAACTTGAGGCTTTTTCATAATTAGATATATCTGAATTTACTAAATAAAGTTGTCCTTTCTTTGCTTCAGCATATGCTTCTTTTATACTGGCTTTTCCAGATCTTAATGATTTAACTTCATCACCAGTTAACTGTATACCAGCTTCTATTTTTTCTAAAATAAAGTACTCAAAAAAAGCTTTTTTATTATTTGCAACTATATGCATCAATCAAAATTTATATTTAAGTCTTTTAATACACCGTCTATAATTTTTTTATTTTTCTCTAAAATTTCACAAAGAGGTAACCTTAATTCATAACTACATATTCCTAACTTAAATGCAGCATACTTCACAGGGCACGGGTTTGCTTCTAAAAAAAGAGCATTGTTTAAGTTCATTAACTCTAAATCTATTTTCATTGCTTGTCTAATATCTCCTGAAAACCAACTTTCATGCAAATTTGAAACTTTTTTAGGTACTATATTTGCAGTAACAGAAATTACTCCATCACCTCCTTGAGCCAAAAAAGCTAGTTGAGTGGCATCCTCTCCAGATAATTGAAAAAATTTTTTATGTTTTATATATTTATTTAAATAAATCGGCCTACTTAAGTCATTAGATGCGTCTTTAATACCAATAATATTTTCGTGTTCTGATAGCCTTTGTATAGTTTCATTATCCATATCTACTACACTTCTTCCAGGAATGTTGTAAATAAAAATTGGAAGGTCTACCGTGTCTGCTATCTTTAAAAAATGTTTTATTAGTCCCTCTTGACTCGGTTTATTATAGTAAGGAACTACTACTAATGCACTATCTGCACCGCACTCTTTAGCGTGTTTTGTTAATGAGATTGCTTCTTCAGTTGAATTTGAACCCGTACCTGCTATAACTTGAAGCGCTCCATTAGATGTTTCAACCGCTAATTCAACTACCTTCTTGTGCTCATCATGACTTAAGGTTGGAGACTCTCCGGTAGTTCCGCATGGTACAATCCCTTTAGTTCCTTGCTTTAGATGCCATTCAATTATTTTGATATAGCTTTTTTCATCAAACTTATCATCTTTAAAAGGTGTTACTAATGCACAATAAGATCCTTGATATTTCATTTTACTCCTATGTAAATTTTTAATAGATTATTATTATGTCATATTTTAAAATTTTTTTAATACTTTCTTTCCAGATTTTATTTATCAATATTTTAAATTCTGATGATGAATATTCTAAAAAACTAAATTTAAGTGAAGAAAAGATATTTAAGCTTTCTTTAAAATCGGGTGATAAAAAAAAATGGGCTAAATCAATAAAAGGCATTGAAAATATTAATGATGAAGTAGCTAGAAAAATAATAATTTGGAGATGGCTTATTGCTGATGATGGGATAGCTACGAAAAAACAATTAGAAGACTTTTATGAAACTAGTAAAATATGGCCAAAGATTAATAAAATAAAAGCTAAAATTGAAAGTAAAAAAGTAGCAAATAATATTAAGAAAACCTTAGATTGGTTTCAGAAAAATCCGCCAATAACGCCTATTGCTAAAATTAAGCTTAGTGAAATACTGATAAAAAATAAATTTATTGAAGAAGGTAATTGGCTTTTAAAAGAGTCATGGGTAAATAATAGTTTTAGTTATTCTGAAGAAAAATATATCTTAAAAAATTATAAAAATATAATTACTAACCCTGATAATACAAAAAGACTAGAACACTTAATTTGGAAGAGACAATGGGGTAGTACAAATAGACAATTGAAAAGAGTTTCTAAAGATATTAAGCAATTTTCAATAGCAAAAATTAAACTATCTAGAAGAAGAGGCAATGTGGATCAAGCAATTAAAAATGTTCCAAAATATTTAATTAACCAAGAGTCATTAATTTATGAAAGAATAAAATGGAGAAGAAAAGCCAGATTAGAAAAGTCCTCTCTCGAATTATTATTATCATATAATGGAGAATATTCTTATCCAAAAAAATGGTGGCATGAAATTAATTATCATACAAGAAAACAACTTAGTTACAAAAATTATAATACAGCTACAAAAATTTTAGAGCAGTATAATTTATCTAGTAAAAGCTATTTATCAGAGGCACAATGGCTTGCAGGTTGGTTATCTTTAACATTTAATAAAGATCCTCAATCAGCATATAAATTTTTTTCTAATATGTTTTTAGAAGTAAAGACTCCCATTTCAAAAGCTAGAGCATCTTATTGGGCGGGAAAAGCATAAGAGGAATTAGGAAATAAAGATGATCTGCGAATATGGTATGAAAGAGCAGCTGCATTCCCAGCTACCTTTTATGGTCAACTTGCTCTAAAAAAAATAAATAGAGAATTATTTTTACCTACTCAAAGTACTGCATTTAACAGAAATGAATTAATAAAATTTAAAGAAAGTGAATTAGTAAGAGCGCTGATCCTACTTTTACATTTAGAAGAAAAAAAGTTATCTAGGATATTTGCTATGCATTTAGTTGATCAAGCTAAAAATACCAAGGATATTTTAATGCTCTCGAAAATACTTAATGATTTTAATAAAGTTTCATTATCTATATTTGTTGGAAAAAAGGCTATTTATAATAATATTTATATTCCTAGTTTAAACTTTCCCGTACCAAAAACAGAATTAATGAATTTAATTAATAAAAATACAGAAATTCCTATACCAGTTACTCTAGCAATTACAAGACAAGAAAGTGCTTTTGATGTAAAAGCCAAAAGTAGAGCTGGTGCTAGAGGCTTAATGCAATTAATACCCAGAACGGCTAGAACCACAGCTAGAAAAAATAATTATAAATATAAAAGAAGCTATTTAACAACTAGGCCTGCTTATAATGTTAAAATAGGATCTATTTATTTCAAAGAAATGCTTAATAAATTTGATGGCTCATATGTATTGGCTCTTGCAGCTTACAATGCAGGTCCAAGCAGAGTAAATAGATGGCTTAAAACATATGGAGATCCTAGAAAAAACGATATTGACCCAGTAACGTGGATGGAATTAATACCTATAAGTGAAACAAGAAATTATGTACAAAGAGTTATTGAAGGCATTTATATGTATAGAATGTTAGTAAAAAATCAAAAAAACCTGACCTCTCCTATAAAACAATTAAAATTATTTTAAACTTATATATTTGAGAAATTTACTTTTTTGTCATCTCCTATATTATAAGTTATATGATATATTTAAGTTGTCCTTTTAATGAAAAAGATGAGTGTAAGGCCTTAGGGGGTAAATGGGACTCACACAAAAAAAAATGGTATATTCCTGATGGCATAGATGCTTCTAATTTTCAAAAATGGATTGTAAATGATAATAAAGAAGAAATCCTAACACATAATAAACTAAAAAAAACAGTAGAATTATCGCCTTCCTCTTTAGACTTTCAACTTAATAAATGTCATAGATGCTTTTATCTATCAAAAAAACTAGGTATACAAACTAATAACTTTCCTCCACCTGTATTTAATCAATTAGATTTGATACAAAAAGATTTTTTTATTGATAAAGATACTAGTTTTCTTTCAAAAGAACTTCCTAAAGGTAGGTTTTTGCAAGACAACGAATTACCAAGAAAAATTTCATCAGGTTTCCTTAAGGATAAAAAAGGCAGAGATTTTAAATTAGTAGGTATACCAGACTTAGTAATAGAGTTTGAAGATAAAACTTATGGTATTATTGATTTTAAAACTACAAAAATATCCGAAAAAAAGGCTGACTTTTATAAATTTCAATTAGAAGCTTATGCTACTATTTTTGAAAACCCTGGTGAAATTAATTCTATGAAAACGCCACTACTAAATCCTGTTACAAAATTAGCAATTCTTCAATTTGACCCACTTAAAATAGAAAATAAAAATGGAATGACCTGTAACATTATTTTTGATATAGGTTATGTAGAACTAGAAAATAGAATTTATGAAAAGTTAATTGATAGAGTCACTTTAGCTTTGGATATATTAGAAATGAATGAACCACCTGCAATTAATGAAAATTGCAATGATTGTAATTTTTTTAAAAAACAATCTCAACTTATAACCTAAATGTTAAAAAAATAATTGAGAAATAAAATATTATAAAGTTGCGAAAAATAAAGAGCTTCAACTATCAAATTATTATAGAAAAAAGTATTAATATATTTATTTTAATACCCTAATACTAAATATCTGAAAAATTAAGATATATTATTATATAAATCTGACAGCTACGATCATAGCTACGCTATAAAGCATTATCATAATAATAATTGATGTAGCATTAAAATGTTTTGTTATGGAAGCTTTAGTCATTTGAGTGGCTTGATATAATAAATCTGGCCATGTATAGGATACAAAGTCACCTTGTGTAAATATTGCTTTAATTCTTCCCTCATTATCTACAACAGGTAATCTTCTAAATCTGTCATTTGACATTATTCTTAACCAAGATAGTACTTCATCGTCTTCTCTTCCTACTCTAGGATTGGCTGTCATAATCTTTTCTAACTTGGTTTTTTCAGCATTAAGATTTTGATTAACTAACTTTTTTAAAATATCCCTTTCAGTGCAAATTCCTATAACTTTATTCTGATTATCAACTATAACCACTGATCCGTAATTTTTTTTAGACATAGTTTCAACTGCTTTGGCCACAGTATCAGACTTTTTGAAAGTAATAGGTTGCGGTTTAGTCTTATATTCTGGTCTATCTTTTAATTTATATCCTCTATCCATAACATGTATACTATTACAATACAAAAAAAGATCAATATTATTTGATAAAAAAGAGTTGCTGATTTTTTCTCTTAAAATTTATAATATTTTTTTTAGCATTATCAGATAAAAGCCATAGTACAACTTTTTTAGCAAGCTCATACTTACTTTGAGAGCATTTATTTTTGCTTATTATATGTGCATTGTATTTGTTAATTAAATGATCTTCATTATCTGTGTAAATAACAAAATCTAATTTATTCTTAAAAGAAAGCCAAGTTGCTTTATCAGTAAAAGTATAAGCATTCAAACTTACAGCAGTATTTATGGTAATACCCATATTACTTCCTGTTTCTAGATACCAACTTACTGGAAATTTTAGTGAGTTCAGGCTTAAACTTTTCCATATCATTTTCTCTTTGTAGTCTGTTCCTGAATTATCTCCTCTAGAAATAAAAAGACTTTTTGTTTCAAAAATTTTTTTGAAAGAACTTTTAAAACTTAAATTGCTAATCTTCGCGGGATCATTTTCTGGACCTATTACTACGTAATAATTATGCATGATGTAATATTGTTTTTCAGAAAAACCATTTTCTATCAAAGCTTGCTCTTGATGAGGACTATGGACAATTAGCATATCACCATCACAATTCATAGAATTCCTTATTGCAGCACCAGTTCCAACAGCTACTACATTTACTTTGATGCCCAAATCTTTATAAATTAATGGCAGAATGTGATCGTAAAAACCTGAATTTTTTAAGGAAGTAGTAGATTGCAAAATTATACTAGTATCTGCTTTTATTATTGGAATAAAAAAATAAATAATAATTAAAATAATAAAGTTTTGCATTATTAAATTATCAGTTTTCCAGCCATAAAAAGCTTACCTTCTTTTGAATTAGGTTTTGAAAAAAATATTTTTGCACCTGAGTGTTCACAAACCTGACCTTTATTAATAAATATAATGTCATTAGCTAACCTTTTTGCTTGTAGTAAATCATGAGTAACTGCTATTACCTTTGTTCCTTGCTCATTAACTTCTTTGATAATATTTTCTATTATTTGAACAGAGTAAGGGTCTAGATTAGATGTTGCTTCATCTAAAAAAAGAATTTTAGGTAAAGTTGCAATAGCTCGAGCAAGAGATAACCTTTGTTTTTCTCCACCAGATAAAAATCCAGCATTCTCATTAACTAAATGTAACAAATCTACTCTTTTTAAAACTTTCAATATTTTTTCTTTACTAATTATTTTTGTTCTTTGTTTTACAGCAAATAAAATATTTTTAAAAACAGATCTTCTTAATAATATAGGAGATTGGAAAACCATAGATTGTTGTTTTCTAATATATTTATTAAGAATGCTATTTGCAAAGGTAATTTCAGAATTATTACAGTCAATTAATCCATGCAAAAATTTTAAAAATAAAGTTTTGCCAGCACCATTTGGTCCTAAAATTATTGTGATACCTTTTATTTTTATTTCACATGATATATCATTAAGTAATTTCCTATTTCCTTTTTTAAAACTAAGTTTCCTCACTTTTATTGGCATTAAAGTATTATTTCTATTTGCCATAATATTTGTTCTTAAACGTATATTTTTTAAAGGTAACTATAAGGTTTATTGTAATAGATGTTATTAAAAGTATAATTCCCAAGGCTAATGCTAAAGAAAGATCTCCTTTTGATGTTTCCATTGTAATAGTTGTAGTCATTACTCTAGTAAGATGATCTATGTTTCCTCCTACAATAATCACTGCTCCTACTTCAGAAATACCTTTTGCGAGTCCTGCTAAAACAATGGTTATAAGGGAATATCTTGCATCTATAATATATGCTTGAATTGTTGCCATTTTGGGCGTAACTAAAGACATAAATAAGTCATTATAATTCTCTTGTAAATCCTCTATAATTTGTGTTGTTAGGCCTGCTATAATAGGTAGTATTAATATTATTTGTGCTATAATCATAGCATTAGGAGTATAGAGAATTCCTAACCACCCAAAAGGACCTGACCTGGATAAATTAATATAAACAAATAAACCTACAACTACAGGGGGCAAAGACATTAAAGAATTAATTATTCCTATAATAAGGTTTTTGCCCTTAAATCTCTGTGTTGCCAAAAAAGTACCTAATGGCAATCCTAACAAACATGAGATGAATAATGCCGTTATCGTTACTCTGAAAGATAAGAAAAATATTTCTACAAGCCTTTCGTCAAATGTAATTATTAGTTTTATAGCAGTAAGAATTGAATTTAGGTATATATCCATAAAATAAATTTTTCTATTTTAAATAATTATACTAAATCTTATTATATAAAAATTCTATTTTTTTAATTTCATTTTTTTAAGTATCTATTAAAATTAAGTTTTTATTATCAAATACTTTAGAGTACTCTAATAATTGTCTTCTAGTATTAATTTCTTCAATTGAAGCTACCTTTCCTGTTTTTACCTCAGCAATAAAAGTCTTTTTATATTTAGACACAATCAAATCTGCTCTAATAAAAAAATTATCCTTTTCATTATCCTGTAATAATTTCTCTTTTGCTGTAGTTTGAAAACTTTCAATTTTATATCCATTCTTTTTTAATAATTTAATGGCTTTTAGTTAAGCTTTTTTTTCCTTTCTTTTATATAACTAAAATTTTATGTTTCTATAAACTTCTTTTATTTTCCATCCCAAATAAAGAAAAAATAATATTAAAATTATTAATAAAAAACTTTCTAGATTTGACATTTATTTTTTTAATTTTTGAGCTTTATAAAACATTTTTTAAATAAATCAGTGTCATTGTTTATAAAAGATAAATTATATTTTTTCTTAATTTTAAAATAAATATTAACATAATTACAAAAATTAATAATTTCATATTCTAAACCTTTTTTATCATTACTTCTTCTTAGAAAGTCTTTAGGAGTTGCTGACCCTTTTGAGCTATTTATTTTGTGGCAAGAAGGAACATGGTTTTCTTTATCATTTGCAAAATCCTTTTTTTGTTCTGAAGTCCAATTGAAAGCACCACTGTCAAAAGCATCTTTTAGTGAAACAACATGATCTATATTTGTTTTACAATATATTTTTGTATAATACCCTTTATCAGTATTTGTTGGGTATGAGTAAAAATGAAAAGAATTTCTATTATATTTTTCTTCCGCGTTTATCTTAAAACAAAAAAAAAATTAAGGTAATATAAAATA
>MDTB01070921.1_pt1 | contig 10078 bp, 9 predicted proteins | sample 811161 | NCBI WGS metagenome assembly MDTB01 (sample SAMN05326650, study PRJNA326480) | marine metagenome | isolation source: seawater | place: Mediterranean Sea | collected 2009
CCTAAATGATCTGCAACTATTTTTTTGATTTTTCCTTTAACATCGTCTGACATGAATTCCTTTCATTTATAATTTCTTATTAGATTAATAATTAGAATTGTCAAGCCATATACATTCCACCATTAACATGTATAGTTTCGCCATTAATATATCTAGACATATCCGAAGCTAAAAAAGCTACACAGTTTGAAACGTCTTCGCCAGTTCCAAGGTCACCTGATGGAATTTTGCTTATTAGAGACTTTTTAAATTCCTCGTTTATCTTATCGGTCATTTCTGTCTTTATAAAGCCTGGTGATACACAATTAATGTTGATATTTTTTTTTGCATATTCTAATGACAGACTTTTTGAAAAAGCAATGATACCAGCCTTAGATGCTGCATAATTTGCTTGGCCTAAATTACCAGTGTGTCCAACTATTGAAGTGATGTTAATTATTTTACCATATTTTTTTTTTAACATTTTTTTAATAGCGTACTTACACATTAAAAAACTTGCAGTTAAATTTATATCTAAAACTCTTTTCCAGTTTTCTTCTGTTAATCTAATTGAAATATTATCTAAAGTAATACCTGCTTTATTAACCAAGATATCTAAACCATTCAATTTTTTATCTACATTATTAATAAATTCTTCAATCTTAGTGTGCTCATCTAATTTAAATTTTTCAGTTTGAATATTTGAAAATTTTTTGCTTAAATTTTTTAGCTTTTCCTCATTAGTGCCAGTTGCAATTATTTCTGCTCCTAGACTATCAAATTTTTCCACTAAAGAATTTCCTATTCCTCCAGAGGCACCCGTGATTAGAACTTTTTTATTTTTTAAGTTCATTTTCTATATTTTTAATATCAGCTATTGAATTAATTGAAAAGCAATTTGAATTTTTTATTGTTCTTTTTACCATTCCTGTTAAAGCCTTCCCAGGTCCTATTTCAAAAAAGTTTTTTACACCTGAATTAGACATAAAAATTAAACTCTCACGCCATTTTACAGTTGAGTATATTTGTTCAATTAATAATCTTTTTATAATTTCAGGATCCTTCTCTGGTTTTGCATTGACATTATTAATTATTTCAAAGGAAGGTTGTTTGAAATTTGTATTACCAATTTTTTCTTTCATTTTTTCAGCGGCAGGTTTCATTAAGGAGCAATGAAAAGGTGCACTTACTTTTAATGGTATTGATTTAATTTTTTTTTCTTTTAGAAGTTCTTGTAAAGATTTTATACTGGAAGCATTACCGCTTATAATTACTTGACCATCTGCATTGTCATTAGCTACTTCGCACACTCCTTTTTTATTATCATTTTTTTTAATCAGATCTTCAACTTCATGAATTTTCAATCCCAGAACAGCTATCATAGTTCCCTCTCCTACTGGAACAGCTTCTTGCATCGCCTTACCTCGCTCATTTAATAAATAAATCGCATCGCTAAAACTTAATGATCCAGAGGATACCAACGCACTATATTCTCCCAACGAATGCCCAGAAAAATATTTAAAATTATTAAAATCAAATCCAAATTCATTTTTTAAAATATAAAAAATTGAATAACTTACTGTTAATATAGAAGGTTGAGTGTTTTGAGTTAATTGTAGTTTATCCTCTGGCCCATCTAATATTATTTTTGAAATTTTATAATTAAGTCTTTCATCAGCTTGATTGAATATGTTTTTAACATCACTAAAATTTTTGTAGAATTCTGCGCCCATGCCCACAAGTTGGGAACCTTGTCCAGGAAATAATAATGCGTTCATTTGGTTTATTTATCTAATAATTATTAGTATTGCTATAATTAATGATTATAGTATAAACCAGCTTTTATAAATAAATAATAAAACTTAATTAACATTATATTTTATGGCTTTTTACGAAAATACTATAATTGCAAAGCAAGATTTATCTGAAAAAGAATTGAAATCAATCAAAGATAAATATGAGGAGATTATTAACAAATCTTCTGGTAAAGTTATTAAAACTGAAGAATGGGGATTATTAAATTTATCTAACAAAATAAAAAATTATAAAAAGGGTTTTTATTTACATTTTAAATTCGAAGGTGATAACCAAACTTTAGATGAAATAGAAAAAAAAATTAGAGTTGATAGAGCCATAGTAAGACATTTAACTGTAAAATATTCTAAATTAGATACAAACAATGAATTCTTTAAAAAAGAAAAGAAATTATGAAAAAAAGAAATAAAAAATTTCAAAAAAGAGGACAAAGCTCCTTAAACAAATTAAGTCTATTTCAAAAAAATGATGGAAAATTTTCAAAAAAATGTCCTCTTTCTGTAAAGAACGCTCCGATAATCGATTATAAAAACATTAGTTTACTAAAAAAATACATTTCAGATAATGGTAAAATCATATCTTCAAAAATTACATCTGTATCATTTAGCAAACAAAAAAAGTTAACTAGAGAAATTAAAAAAGCAAAAATTTTAGGATTAGTATAAATGGAAGTTATTTTATTAGAAAATATTATGAACCTAGGTAAAATTGGGGACAAGGTTACTGTAAAAAATGGTTACGGTAGGAACTTTCTTCTAACACATGGAAAAGCACTCAGATTTAATAAAGAAAACTTAGAGCTTGTAAATAAAAGAAAAGATGAATTAAACAAGAAAAATACTGAGTTAAAAAATAAATATACAGAAATCGCTAAACTAGTTAATAACAAAGTTCTTACATTTGTAAGGGAGAGTAAGGATAATGGTGAATTATATGGAACAATTAAACCAAAAGAAATTTCAACTTTAATTAAAGAAAAAATAAACGCTGAAGTTAGTCCGTCTCAAATAATTTTAAAAGACAATTTAAATAAAGTTGGTAAATTTTTAATTGATATTAATTTCCATTCTGAGGTGAAAGCCAAAATTTCTATAAAAATTGATAAAGCTCAGGCTAATTAACTTCTCCACAGTAAGCAAAAAATAGTGTGTAACTTTTTTCTTTAACGAATGATAATTTACTTTATTCTGACTTTGTGGAAGAGATAAAATCAATTCAAAAAAAAATAGATAATAAACAACCTTCAAATTTAGAGGCAGAACAAGCCTTGTTAGGTTCAATATTGGTCAATAACGACATTATTGACGAAGTCTCAACTATTATAAAATCAACAACATTTTACGATCCAGGACATGTAAAAATATATGAAGTTATAGAAAATTTAAATAACAAAGGAATGATTGCTAATCCGATAACTCTCAAAAATTTTTTTGAAAAAGATAATATGTTAAATGAAGTTGGTGGAACTGAATATTTAGTGAAATTAACAAGATTTTCTGGATCAGCTAAACAAGCAGTAGATTATGCAAAAATTATTCATGAAATGTATTTAAGAAGAGAGCTAGTTCAAATTTCAGATAAATTAAACTCTGATACTTTGAACGCTAACAATGAAGAGCAAAATGCAGAAAACATTATTGAAGATACTGAAAGATCTCTTTTTGATTTAGCTGAAAGAGGAAGTTTTTCTCAATCGTTTTTAAAATTTAATAAAGCATTAGATCAAACTATAGAAATGGCTACACTAGCAATGCAAAATGACCAAGGAATAGTTGGTGTGCCAACAGGACTTACGGACCTGGACGAAAAATTAGGTGGTTTACATAAGTCAGATTTAATTATCTTAGCTGGTAGACCTTCAATGGGTAAAACCGCTCTGGCTACAAATATTTCTTACAACGCTGCCCAAAATATTCTCAAACGTCAAGAAAAATCCTCAGTTGCTTTTTTTTCACTTGAAATGTCCTCTGAACAATTATCAACTAGAATATTATCTGAACAAGCAAAAATAAAATCTGACGATATTAGGAGAGGTAAAGTTACAGAAGAGGAAATTAATAGGTATATTGAAACTTCTCGAAATATTTATAATCTTCCTTTATATATTGATGAAACACCATCAATAACAATTGCCACTTTAAGTAATAGGGCTAGGAGAATTAAAAGGTTGTTTGGTCTAAGTTTGATTGTTGTAGACTATATTCAACTTATGAGATCCAGTTCAAATAAAAATGATGGTCGTGTTCAAGAAATTTCAGAGATAACTCAGGGACTAAAAGCTTTGGCAAAAGAACTTTCTGTGCCTGTATTAGCATTATCTCAATTATCTAGAGCTGTAGAACAAAGAGATGATAAACAACCACAATTAGCTGATTTAAGAGAGTCTGGTTCTATAGAACAGGATGCTGATGTAGTCATGTTTGTTTATAGGGAGGCTTACTATTTAGAGAGAAAACAACCAAAATTGGGTTCAATTGAACATGCAGAATGGCAATCAAAAATGAATGACGTCAATGGGCTTGCTGATATTATTTTAGGTAAACAAAGACATGGTCCTACAGGAACAATTAAAGTTGAGTTTGAAGGAATTTATACGAAATTCAAAGATTTAAACAAAAATTAACTCTAGTTTTTTCTTTTGTTATAAAATATTTAAGATATATCTGAAATATCACCATGATTGCTAATATTTATAAAAAGTTAGTTATTGATTTTCCTAAGATAACACTTTTTTCCTTAATTGTTTTAATTGGTATTTCTTTATATCAGTCAAAAAATTTCAATTTAGATGCTTCATCAGACGCTTTGTTGCTTGAGGGAGATCCAGATCTAAAATATTTAAGAGAAGTTAATAAAACTTATGGTTCAAAAGACTTTTTGGTTCTTACTTATTCACCAGTTTCTAGTTTTATTGAAAAAGAAACAATTCTAAATCTCCAATTATTAAAGTCTAAGATAGAGAAATTGACTTGGGTAGATAGTGTTATCACATTAATAGATGTTCCTCTTTTAAAAAGCACAGATGAAGGCCTTATGGAGAGATTAAAAAACTACAAAACTTTAGCTTATCCTGAAATTGATAGAAAAAGGGGTTTTGAGGAAATTGTAAATAGTCCTATATATAAAAATTATGTCATAAGCGAAGACGGCAAAACATCTGGAATTGTAGTTTATTTAAAAAAAGATGAAAGGCTAGCTGAATATATAAAAGTAAAAGATAAATATTTTAACCAATCAATTGATGGAGAATTATCCAAAGAGGAAAAAGTAAACTTTAAAAAATTTGAAAGAGAATATGAAGAATATAAAAATTTATATAATAAAAGAAATCATCAAAATATAACTGAAATAAGAGATGTCATAAGCAAATATGGTGAAAACGCTAAAATTCATTTAGGTGGAATTCCAATGATTGCTGATGACATGATGAGTTACATAAAAAGTGACATAATTGTTTTTGGCTTTGGGGTTTTTATATTTATAGTTTTAACTCTTTGGTTCATCTTTAAAAATATTAAATGGGTACTTATACCTTTGCTAGGATGTTCTACGTCAGTGATAATTATGATTGGCTTACTAGGAATGGTTGGATGGAAAGTAACAGTAATATCTTCAAATTTTATTGCTCTAATGCTCATACTTAATATGGCTATGAATATTCATTTAACTGTAAGATTTTTACAATTAAAGAAAGAACTTCCTCAAACAAAAAAAAATGACGTAATTTTTGAGTCGAGTAAAAAAATGATAATGCCAATACTTTATACTGTATTAACTACTATATGTGCTTTTTTATCTCTTGTCTTTAGTGGCATAAAGCCAATTATAGATTTTGGATGGATGATGACATTAGGTTTAATAGTGTCATTATTTGTTACTTTTTTTTTAATACCTGCATTGTTAAGTCTGATTTCAGTTGAAAATGAAACAGGTATAAAAGACACAGAAAAATCAATCATAACATCTGCACTTGGTTCTTTTACAAAAAATAATAAAATTTTAATTTTCGGGTCAACACTAATAATAATCGTATTCAGTATAGTTGGAATATTTAAGCTTGAAGTTGAGAATAGCTTTATTAATTATTTTGACAAAGAAACAGAAATTTATAAAGGAATGAAGAAAATTGATGAAGAATTAGGTGGAACAACACCATTAAATATAATTCTTAAATTTCCAGTCAAAGAAGATAAAACATTAGAGGATGATGAATTCAATGAATGGGATGAAGATATTGAGTCTGGTGAGGATAAAGCTAAATACTGGTTTACAAGAGATAAAATGGACAAAATTATAAAAGTTCATGATTATCTTAATTCACTTCCTGAAATTGGTAAAGTTCTATCATTTGGATCAATTTTGAGAGTAGCTGAGGACTTAAATAAAAAAGAATTACAGAGTCTCGAAATAGCAGTTTTATACAGTAAAATCCCTGAAAATATAAAAAGAGAAATAGTCACTCCCTACATATCGGTTGATAAAGATGAGGCAAGAATAAATGTTAGAATTAAAGACTCATTAGAAAATTTAAGACGAAATGATTTAATAAATAAGATCAATCTTGATTTAAATGAAAAATTAGGTTTAGAAAAAAATGAATACAAGTTAGCTGGTGTCCTTATTTTATTTAATAATCTGCTTCAAAGTTTATTTAAATCACAAATCTTAACTTTAGGTATAGTGATTTTAGGAATTTTTTTAATGTTTTTTGTTCTGTTTAGAAATTTAATAATTTCTTTTATCGGTGTTGTGCCTAATTTTATTGCCGCTTTTTTCATCCTTGGTATAATTGGATTATTAGGTATTCCATTAGATATGATGACTATAACTATCGCGGCGATTACTATAGGTATAGCAGTAGACAATAGTATTCATTATATTTATAGATTCAAGGAGGAATTCAATAAAATTAATGATTATAATAAAACTTTAGACAAATGTCACAGCACAGTTGGAATCGCTATTTTAAATACTTCAATTACAATTGTTTTCGGTTTTTCTATATTAATTTTATCTAACTTCATTCCAACTATATATTTTGGTGTTTTTACTGGTATTGCTATGTTATTAGCAATGACCTCAGTTTTAACTCTATTACCGAAATTAATTCTAACTTTTAAGCCTTTTGGCAAGGAAATTGGTAGTATTTAATTATGATTAATTTTATCGAAGATATTTTTGATAAAATTAATTTGTTTGACATCTTTTTCTTCACTATTTTGCTTTACAGCGTAATCCAATGTTTTTTAAAAGGTTTCTCTTTGAGCTTAATTTCTTTTATGAAATGGGTATTATCAGTAATTGTTACAATAATTTTGGTTCCTAAATTTCAACCTATTGTAAGTGATTATATTGAGTCAGAATTTATCAACAGTGTTGGTTTAGGTGTTGCTATATTTTTTTTAACACTTTTCATCACGATCTTAGTAGGAAAAACCCTAGGAAAAGCTATTACATGGACTGGCGTGGGGTCAATAGATAAAGGATTTGGTTTTATATTTGGTTTTTTTAAAGGTTATATTGTTTCTGTTTGCTTATTTTCAATTTTAAATTGGTTTTATCCTTACCAAAATTGGGGTATATCAACAAGTGATGCTATCTCATTTAATTTAATAAATAAGGGCAGTAAAATACTAATTGAAGAATTCCCTTCAAGTGAAGATTTTATTGATACAAAAGAGAAAATTGAAAAAATTTAGTTGTGATAAATTGCGAGAAGAGTGTGGTATTTTTGGAATATCAAATCACGAGGACGCTTCAGCTTTAGCTGCTTTAGGATTGCATGCTTTACAGCATAGAGGTCAGGAAGGTTGTGGCATAGTTTCTTTTGATGGCAAAAATTACCATTCTGAAAAAAGACAAGGTTTGGTTGGTGATCATTTTACAGACCTTGATACACTAAAAAAACTACCAGGTAATTTTGCAATTGGACATAACAGATACTCTACTACTGGTGAAACCTCTCTTAGAAATATACAGCCCTTTTTTGCTGACTTACACATGGGTGGTTTAAGTATTGCTCATAATGGTAACTTAACTAATGCATTAATACTAAGAGAAACTCTTGTTAAAGATGGTGCTATTTTTAGAACTACTAGTGATACGGAGACAATAGTTCAGCTTATAGCTAAATCTAGTAGAGATAAATTTGTTGATAAATTGATTGATGCTCTATTTCAAATTCAAGGGGGATACTCTCTTGTTATTATGACTAATAAAAAATTAGTTGGGGTTAGAGACCCTTTTGGAATTAGACCATTAGTATTGGGTAAATTAAAAAATTCTTATATTTTTGCATCAGAGACATGTGCATTAGATATAGTTGGCGCAAAATTTATAAGAGAAGTAGAAAATGGAGAAATAGTCATTATTGAAAATAATGAAATTAAATCTATAAAACCTTTTCCTTCTCAAAAACCTAGGCCTTGCGTATTTGAATTTATTTATTTTGCAAGACCAGACAGTTTAATAAATAATAAATGCGCTTATGAATATAGAAAAAATTTAGGCACTGAGTTAGCAAAAGAAACTGATATTGACTCTGATTTAGTAGTACCTGTGCCTGACTCTGGGGTCCCCGCTGCATTAGGATATGCCGAACAATCTAAGAAAAAGTTTGAATTAGGTCTTATAAGAAATCATTATGTAGGTAGAACTTTTATTGAGCCAACACAAAGTATAAGAAGTTTAGGTGTAAAGTTAAAATTAAGTTCTACGAAAACTATAGTTAAAAATAAATCTATCATATTAATAGATGATTCATTAGTTAGAGGTACTACTTGTTTAAAAATTGTAAAAATGCTTTATGAGGCAGGGGCAAGAAAAGTCCATGTACGTATCGCTTGCCCAAAAATTAAATATCCTGATTTTTATGGTGTAGATATGCCAACAAAGGATGAGTTGCTTGCCCATCAAAAATCTACAGGTGAAATGTGCAAATATATCAAGGCTGAAAGTTTAAAATTTTTAAGTATTGATGGTCTTTATAACGCTCTCTGTGGTGAAGAAAGAAACAAAAATTATCCTCAATTTAGCGACCATTATTTTACGGGAGAATACCCTATTAAGCCTACAGATAATTTACAAGGACTAAAAGTCAAACAGTTGTCTTTGCTAAGTTCAAAATCAACTTAATTAATCATTATTATCTTTTTCTTCTTATTTAGGAAAATAATATTTTTTTTTACAAAAATTGGAAATGATCTTAGTTTACTTGGTAGTTTATTTATCTCAAGCAGATCTCCAAAAATATCAAACTTAATCAAGTAAGAATTTTCTAAAAAAATATATATATTATCGGATAAGATGGCAATATTTTTTGGATAAATTTTTCTCTTTTTAACATTATAAAAATTAGAAATTTTTTCATTGAGATCATACGAATAAATAATTTTTCCAGTTTTAAGCTCTAATGAAATAAGAAAGCTATTATTTGAAATTAAAAAAAGATAATCATCTAAAATTAATGGCTTAGTATTTGAAACAAAGTTAAATCTTTGAATTATAGAACCAGAATTAGAGTCTATCAAGTAAGTATAGTCTCTTGAAGAAATGACAATTTTTTTTTCATTATTTACTATTTGATTACTTAAGAAAGTATTGCTAGGCCTTAGATCAAGAGTTTGGTTGAGATTGACAAACCAATTCAATCTTAATGATTTTTTATTTATTGAGTATAATGTTCCAAAAGTATTTAAAAAGAAAATACTTTTTTTATTTGAAGAAATATTATTAATAAAATCATTTTTCACAATAGTCTCCTCCGTAGGAAATGATTTTAAAATATTCCCATCCGCTTTACTGAAGAAATAAAGATTATTATTTTGATTAGCAGCAACTAGTTTATCATTTATAATTTTTATATTTGATCTAAATGGTACTTTGTAATTCTTAGCCCAAATTATTTTTTCTTTTTTATAATCATAAGCGTACAGATAGCCTAAATTGTCTGAAACAAAAATTGTTTCATTTTCAAGTACAAGATTCAATTTTTTTTCGATTTTTTTATATTTTTTTTTATAAAAGTTAAATTTTTTAGTTTTAAATTTTTCTATCAATGAATTTAGTATTAAATTTCCACTAATATCGGAAGTAATTACATTATCTTTATCGTATAATATATGGTGATTAAGGTTATGTTTAGAAAGTTTTTTACTTTTATAAGAAATTTTATTTAAATTTTCATATTCAAAATTTTTAAAATTATTATTTTCATTAAAAAAGATATCGCTCCATGTTGAATTTGAAATTCTTTTGGATATAGAAAACTTATATTCCTTATCAC
>MDTB01088468.1_pt1 | contig 10078 bp, 6 predicted proteins | sample 811161 | NCBI WGS metagenome assembly MDTB01 (sample SAMN05326650, study PRJNA326480) | marine metagenome | isolation source: seawater | place: Mediterranean Sea | collected 2009
AATAGGTATGGTTGGAATTAATGTTCCAATTCCAGTACCAATGGCATTTCATAGTTTTGGTGGCTGGAAAAGATCTTTATTCGGAGATCAACATATGCATGGACCTGAGGGAGTAAGATTCTATACTAAATTAAAAACTATAACATCTAGATGGCCTGATGGTTTAAAATCGGATCCGGAATTCGTAATGCCAACAATGAAATAAAATATGAAAAAAAAAATTACTCTTATAGGCGCCGGTCAAATTGGAGGAACTTTAGCACACTTAATAGCAATTAAAGGACTTGCAAATGTCGTTTTATTTGATGTTGCTGAAGGAATAGCTAAGGGTAAAGCTTTAGATATTGCTCAATCATCTCCTGTAGAAGGCTTTAATATTAGCCTTGAAGGAACAAGTGATTATGAAAAAACAAAAGATTCTGATGTAATAATTATCACTGCAGGCGTTCCAAGAAAGCCAGGTATGTCTAGAGATGATTTACTTGGTATAAATTTAAAAATTATTAAACAAGTCGCGGAGGGTATTAAAAAATCTTCTCCTAACGCATTTGTAATTTGTATAACAAATCCCCTGGATGTAATTGTTATGGCTTTACAAAAATATTCTGGTTTACCAGAAAATAAAATTGTCGGAATGGCTGGTATTCTTGACTCTTCAAGGTTTATTTATTTTTTATCGCAAAAATTAAAAGTGAATGCAGATAAGATCAAATCTTTTGTGCTAGGTGGTCATGGAGATACAATGGTAGCTATGCTTAATCATACTTTTATAGAAGGAAAACCGATAAAAGAATTAGTAAATGAAAAAAAGATATCCCAAAAAAATCTAGATGCAATAATTGAGAGAACACAAAAAGGTGGAGCAGAAATTGTAAAATATTTAGAAAAAGGGTCAGCATTTTATGCACCAGCAGCCGCAGGTGTAGAAATGGCCGAAAGTTATATCAAAGATCTGAAAAAAGAATTACCGTGTGCTGCGTACTTAAATGGTGAATACGGTGCGAAGGATATTTACGCTGGCGTACCAGTTATAATTGGTAAAAATGGAGTGGAGAAAATCGTTGAAATAGGGCTATCATCAGAAGAAAAGGAAAAATTTGATAAATCAATTAAAGCAGTACAAGACTTATTTGATGCAGCAAAAAAAATTGACACATCTTTATAATAATATTTTATATACTTGAAATTTAATAGTTTATGCAAAATATTTCTAAAATTAATCATCTATTAATATACTTAAGTTTAATTTTATTTTCTTTTTTTGTAAATTTTTACTACGCAAATTTAGGTATAGAACCAGTTGACTCTTTTGTTTTATATAACGGAGGTTTTAAAGTATCAAAAAATTTAATTCCATTCTATGATTATTGGCTCGTAACAGGTCCTTTGATGGATTATTTAAACGCCTTTTTTTTTAAAATATTTGGAGTTAGTTGGCGTAGTTACGTTATTCACTCATCTTTTACCAATGCATTGATTTCAACATTAATTTTAATTTTATTTTTTCAATTAAAACTTGGAAAATTTTTTAGTCTTTTCTATGCATTGATGTTTTCTATATTAATGTATCCTTCTGTAGGAGTACCATTCGTAGACCATCATGCCACTATTTTCGTTTTGGCTTCATTTTGCTTCTTTATTTTAGGTATCAATAACAAAAATAATAGATATTTTTTTGTTATTCCTTTTTTTCTTATATTAGGATTTTTATGCAAACAAACTCCCACAACTTATGGAGTTTTAGCAATATTTTTTTTGGGTTTAATTAATCTTTATAAACACAATGACGTAAAAAGCTATTTATATAATATTATTTTGGGCTCTGCTCTTTCTATTATTTTTCTCTTAAGTTTTTTTTATATAGCTAACATCCCTATATCGAATTTTTTAACTCAATATATACTCTTTGCTAGTTCAATTGGTGATTATAGACTAAGTAACTGGCAGTTTGATATATCAGGTTTTATCCATCAATTTAAATTTGTCTTATTACCACTTTTATATTTATTTTATTTAGCTTTTTTAAAATTTAAAAAAAAAAATAAAAGTCAATTAATAATTTTACTATCAATAATTTTTTTCACTGTTCTTATGTTATTTCATCAGTCACTTACAATGAATGAAAATTATATATTTTTTGTAATACCGATATTAACTGCATTTATTCATATTTTTAATGAAAATAATCTAAATAAGAAAAACTTAATATTGTATTTTATAATTGGCCTGTGTATTTTTTCAGTTACCAAATATCACTTGCGATACAATGAAAATAGAAAATTTCATAGATTAGAAAAAACTGATTTTTCTAAAGCCGTGGACGCTAGTGCAATTCACAAACAACTTAAGGGACTTAAGTGGATAACAAATCATTACCAAAATGACCCAAGAACAGAGATTGAAAACATCAATGAGTCGCTTCAAATTTTGAGAAAAGAAAAGGGGCGTTTTTCTATTATAACTGACTATTTATTTATACCAGCAGTATTAAATGTGAATGATATGTCCCCAAATCAATGGTATCACCCAACAGTAAGTTTTCCTTTGAAAGATCAAAAGTATTATGAAGACTATAAAAAATTTTTTATAAAAAAATTAGAAAAAAATAAAATAAAAAAAATACTTATCGTTGGTAATGGTTTAGAGGATTTATTATTTGCAACTTTTGATAAAAGTTGTTTTAAAAAATCTCAATTAGGAAAAATAACTTTTAGATTAGAGCTAAAAGATAGTTGTAAGGAATTTAAATGAAAGTATTAGAATACATAGCTATAGTTTTTTTTGATTTTATAGATAAATTTTTCCATCAGAAGAGAATAATTTTTACTTTAAAAAAAAATATATCGCAATTAGACAATTTTATTGATGTTGGGGCTCATAAAGGAACATATACAGATTTAATATTGAATAATTTTAAACCTAAAAAAATATTGATGTTTGAGCCCCAAGATAGAATTTTTAACTATTTAAAAAAGAAATATAGTGAGAATGAAATCATATTTTTATTCAATGCAGCCTTATCAAATAAAAGTGATTCGGTAAATTTCTATCTTAATAAACATAATCTTACTTCATCTTTATCAAATTTAGACCAGAACAATAGTTATCTTAAATTAAAAGCAAAATTGTTTGGGACCACCTCCGAAGGAATGATAGTTGATACAAGAACAATTCAAACTGAAACTTTATTTTCAGTTTTAGAAAAAGAAAAATTAGGAATTGTCGATCTTTTAAAAATTGATACAGAAGGTCATGAATTACAAGTTCTTCAAGGAATGAAACAAAGAATTAAGACAGTTAAATATATTCTGATAGAATTTCATAACGATGAAATCTATGTTTCTTATGATCCAAAAAATCTACATGAATTCTTAATTTCTAATAATTTTAAATTAATAAAAAGATTTAAATTTCCGTTTACCACTTGGGAAGATAGGTTATATGTTAACGATTACTCTAATTGATTTTATCTTTTATATATTTCATAAATAATAAACTCGTTAATTACAAAGTCACTTATCTTTTTAAAATTATTTGGTATTAAATATTTTTTGTTAATTAATTTATTAACTTCAGACAAATTGTTATTAAATATATAGTCAGCTTTTTCGTAATCTTGACCAACAACATTAATTAGTTTCTGTTCTTTTTCATTTAGTAATTTGATACTTCTCTCCAAAGGAATATATGATGCTACGCCAACGTTTATTATTTTTTTTGAATTTTCTAAAGCTATTATTTCTTTTAAAAATTTAACTCCTGCTAATCCCCAATAGTCTATTTCAAAGTCTTTTTTTTTATTTTCTTGAATTAATTGATTAAAATATAGGCTTTGAAAAGGGTGATATCTTATAATTTCATAAAAATTAAATAAAATTAATATGCCTACAGAAAAAAATACAATCTTTGTTTTTTTAAAATTTATATTGAGCAAGCTTATTCCAATGCAACTTAGGTATATAATAAAAGAATGTAAGAAATATAAATGTCTCCATCCAGTGTATAAGACCGTCGACGATAAAATAATATAGAAAAAAAATAGGTTAAACATAAAAAATATAATCAAATCTTTATTTTCATTTTTACCTCTCCAAAAGTCGTTAAAAGGCATGTCATCTCTTATCCGTACTACTCTTAAATAAAATCTTTTGAAGGAAAAAAAATAACCGTAAAAAAAAAGTAATAAAGTTATAAATGGAGTGGTAATAAATATCCACACTGGCACATAGCTCATTGGTAATCGATTTGAGTAAATATATTCTCCATTAAATAACATCTGAATTTTAATTATATATTTTGAAAAAATACTAAAGCTATTTAAAAAATTACCCCAGGGATTACTCCATAAGTAAGGCCATAATAAAATCAGAAATATAATAAAAAAAATTAAAAGCAAAGAAGAATTTAAAATTTTTTCTTTATAAGAATTTTTTTGTATAAACAAAAAAAATAAACAAGTTGCGGGTAAAAATATTCCTAATATTCTTAGAGCACTAGTAAGCGCAGCAAAAACTGAAAAAAAAAAATAAATTTTTTATATTTAAATTGTCAATAAGTTTAAAAAAATAATAAAGAGAGATTGTGACTAATGATAACAAAATTAAATCTTTGTTGTTATAAAAACTATCACCAAAAATTCTTGGCGAACTGATATAAAGCAAAGTTCCAAATAAAGTTATTATTTTATTTTTAAATCTAGATTTAATTAAAAAACTAAAATAAATAGAACTAATAAAAAATATTAAAAAAGTCGCTTGATGCCTGAATAAAAAATAGCTTCTAGAATCTTCAAATTTAAAAATTGTTTCTAGTAGTGCTAAGGGCAGATCAAAAACAACTCCATAAAAAGGAAAATCTACAGGGTTTGGTAAAGTTAAACCTTTTATATCGTTAAGTTTGTTAACTGCCTCTAGCCTAAAATTGTCAAAAGGCAAAAACTCCAAAACATAACAAAGCCAATAAAAACCTGAATATCTTTGAAATTCCTCGTCTATAGAAATGCCATAATCACCTACTATTGCAAATCCTATAAAAAAATAAATTAAAAATAAGAATGTAAAAAAATTTTTTGCAAAAAAGTTCATTGCTTTCATAATGATTAAATTATAAAAATACTTTAAAATTTAAGATTTGCCAATGAATATTCATGAACATCAAGCTAAAGAATTATTAAAGGAATTTGGAGCTCCAGTTTCAAAAGGTGTAGTAATTTATAATTTAAATGAAATTGATGATAAAATAGAAGAATTAAAATCAAAAAACTTTGTTTTAAAAGCTCAAATTCACGCTGGTGGAAGAGGTAAAGCCGGTGGAGTAAAATTGGTAAAAAATATTGATGAACTTAAGAAAGAGGCTAAAAGTTTATTTGGAAAAAAATTGATCACACCACAAACCGGTCCTAACGGCAAAGAGGTTAAAAGACTTTATATTGAGGAAGCCTCAGAAATAGCAAACGAATACTATTTATCATGTTTGGTTGACAGACAAACTTCAAAAATTGCTTTTATAAGCAGTAGAGAAGGAGGTATGGATATTGAAGAAGTAGCATCCAATAACCCAGAGAAGATAAATACAACAAAAGTTGAGTTATTAGATGAAATAAAAAAAACAGATATTGAAAAAATAATTGAACCCTTCGAATTTAATAAAAATCAAATAAAAGCAGGATGCGATCTAATTAAATCAATTTATAAAACTTTAATTGAGAAAGACGCTAATTTAATTGAAATCAATCCGCTTATCGTAACAAAGTCAGAGAAAATTATTTGCTTAGATGCAAAAATCAATTTTGATGATAACGCATTATTTAGAAGACCTGAAATTCTTAAATTAAGAGATTTAAATGAGGAAGATTCAAAAGAGATTGAAGCAAGCAAACATGACTTAGCATATATAAAACTTGATGGAAGTATAGGATGTATGGTGAATGGAGCTGGTTTAGCTATGGCAACAATGGATATAATAAAACTACACGGTAAAGAACCAGCAAATTTTTTAGATGTTGGAGGGGGAGCTTCCAAGGAAAAAGTTTCAGCTGCTTTTAAATTAATTCTTTCAGATAAAAACGTTAAAGGAATTTTAATAAATATTTTTGGAGGCATAATGAGATGTGATGTTCTAGCACAAGGGGTCATCGATGCTGCTAAAGAAACAAAGTTAAATGTACCACTTGTTGTTCGATTAGCAGGGACTAATTTTACTGAAGGAAAAAAAATGTTAGATGACTCAAATTTAGAAATTCTATCTGCAACTGATTTAAATGACGCTGCAAAAAAAATAGTTAATGCAATTAAATAAATGTCAATTTTAGTTAATAAATATACAAAAGTTATTTGCCAAGGATTTACGGGTTCTCATGGAACGTTCCATTCAGAACAAGCACTTAAATATGGTACAAAATTAGTTGGTGGAGTAACGCCAAAAAAAGGTGGTCAGAAGCATCTTGGACTTCCAGTGTTCAATACAGTTGAAGAAGCAAAAAGTAAAACAGATGCAACTGCTAGTATGATTTATGTTCCACCAAAATTTGCAGCTTCAGCAATTATAGAAGCTATAAATGCAGGGATTGAATTAATTGCTTGTATTACAGAAGGAATACCTGTGATTGATATGATTAAAGTGAAAGAAATTCTTAAAAAGAGTAAAAGTAGACTTATCGGTCCAAATTGTCCCGGTATAATTACCCCAGAAGAATGTAAAATTGGTATCATGCCAGGCAGCATTCATAAAAAAGGAACAGTAGGAATTGTTTCTAGATCTGGAACATTGACTTATGAGGCAGTAGCCCAAACGACTTTTAATGGTCTTGGACAATCTACATGTATTGGTATAGGAGGAGACCCTATTAATGGAACCAACTTTATAGATTGTTTAGAGTTATTTTTAAAGGATGATGAGACTAAATCTATTGTAATGATAGGTGAAATAGGCGGAACAGCAGAGGAAGAAGCTTCAGAGTTTATAAAAAAATCAAAAATTAAAAAACCAATGGTTGGTTTTGTAGCAGGTCTGACAGCACCTCCAGGTAGACGAATGGGACATGCGGGTGCAATTATATCTGGTGGTAAAGGTGGGGCTAAAGACAAGATTGAAATAATGAAATCAGCTGGAATTACTATCTCAAAATCTCCAGCAGACATAGGCAAAACACTTTTTGAAAAACTTAAGTCTTGATTTTTGACAATTTGTGATAGTATTAATTAATAATGTCCGTTGATAAGAATAATCAAAAATACAAGAAGACTTCATTTTTAACAGGAGTAAACAGCGATTATATTGAGGAATATTATTCACTATATCTTCAAAATCCAAAACTTTTAACCGATGACTGGATAGAATTTTTTGATGGGCTAAAAGAAGACTCCAATAATATTTTACAAAACATAAAAGGGCCGAGTTGGAATCCTAAAAAGGTTGAGCGAATAGATAACGCTCAAAGCAAAAAAATTAGAGAAAGAGAAGAAGAAAAAGTAAATGAACTTTCTACAATAAAACAAGCATCAACCGATTCAGTCAGAGCTATAATGTTAATCAGAGCTTATAGAATTAGAGGTCATCTAATTGCAAACTTAGATCCATTGAATCTACAGATAAAAGAAGAACATTTAGAGCTAAGACCAGAAACTTACGGATTTAAAAATAAAGATTATACTAGAAAAATATTTTTAGATGGTGTGCTTGGTCTTCAGTACGCTAACTTAAATGAAATTTTAAAAATATTAAGAAAAACTTATTGTTCAACAATAGGTTACGAATTTATGCATATGAGCGATCCGGAGGAAAAAGCTTGGGTTCGCAACAGGATTGAAGGTCCTGAAAAAAATATCAGTTTTACAGACAATGGGAAAAAAGCTATTTTAAATAAAATTATCGAGGCTGAGGGTTTTGAAAAGTATTTACAGGTTAAATTTGTAGGCACTAAAAGATTTGGACTAGACGGAGGTGAGTCCTTAATACCTGCATTGGAGCAAATTATTAAAAGAGGAGGAAATTTAGGAGTCAAAGAAATTAAAATTGGTATGCCCCACAGAGGAAGGCTCAACGTTTTAGCTAATGTGATGGGGAAATCTTATCAAGCAATATTTAGTGAATTTTTTGGCAAAGGTATTTCAGCTAAAGAAGATTTTGAGGGTGATGTAAAGTATCACTTAGGAGCTTCCTCCAATAGAGAATTCGATGGAAATGTTGTTCATATTAGTCTAACTGATAATCCATCTCATCTAGAAGCTGTAAATCCTGTAGTTTTAGGACAAGTAAGAGCAAAACAATTTTTTCATAAAGACCCAACAAGAAAATCAGTTGTACCTGTTTTGATTCATGGTGATGCAGCATTTGCTGGACAAGGGGTAGTGGCTGAATGTTTTGCAATGTCTGGTTTACCTGGCCATAATATTGGTGGTACGATACACGTTATAGTTAACAATCAGATTGGATTTACAACAGCTCCAAGATTCGCAAGATCTTCTCCATACCCATCAGACGTTGCGAAATTATCCCAGGCTCCAATATTCCATGTGAACGGTGATGATCCAGAGGCCGTTGTGCACTGTGCAAAAATAGCCACTGAGTATAGACAGAAGTTTAATAGAGATGTTGTAATAGATATGGTTTGCTATAGAAGATTTGGTCATAATGAGGGAGATGAACCGTCGTTTACTCAACCAATTATGTATAAAAAAATAAGATCTCATCCAACAACTCTCACTATTTATACTAATAAAATTTCTTCTGAGGGCTTGTTAGACGAAAGTCAAATAGAAAGGAAAAAACAACATTTTAAACAATTCCTTGAAACTCAATTTAATGACTCAAAAAACTATAAATCTGAAATAAAATGGTATGATGGAGTTTGGTCAAGATTTAAACCAGGTTTGGGTAAAGACAAAAGAGGTGTTAGCGGAGTAGATAAAAAAATAATAATTGAAACGGGTAAGAAAATATCTGAAATCCCAAATAATTTTAGTATACACAAAACTTTAAAAAAAATATTAGAACAAAAACAAAAAATGTTTACTGAGAATGCTCCAATAGATTGGTCGACAGCAGAATCTTTAGCTTTCGCCACACTGTTAATGGATGGGTTTTCGGTTAGGTTATCAGGGCAAGACTCTGCTAGAGGAACATTTAGTCAAAGACACTCTGTTTTAAGAAATCAAGAAAACCATGAAAGATATATTCCGCTCAATAACCTAGGAAAAAAACAAAAAAAGTTTGAAATAATAGATAGTTTGTTATCTGAATTAGCAGTTTTAGGATTTGAATTTGGATATTCTCTTTCTGAACCAGAAACATTAGTCTTGTGGGAAGCTCAGTTCGGTGATTTTGCTAATGGAGCACAAGTAATAATAGACCAATTTATAACATCGGGAGAGTCAAAATGGGGAAGAGCTAGTGGTTTAGTTTTATTATTGCCACATGGGTACGAAGGCCAAGGACCAGAACATTCATCAGCTAGGCTTGAAAGATTTTTACAGATGTGTGCTGGTGAAAATATACAAGTAGTAAATTGCACAACTCCAGCAAACTACTTTCATGCTTTAAGGAGACAAATGCATAGAGAATTTAGAAAACCATTAATAGTAATGACACCTAAGTCATTGTTGAGAAACAAAAGATGTATTTCATCGATTGAGGATTTCACAAAAAAAAATAGTTTTCATAGAGTTCTGGAAGATCATGCCTATATCAAAGGTTCAAAAACAATAGAATTAAAGAAAGATAAAAAAATTGAAAGGGTAGCAATGTGTTCTGGTAAAATTTACTTTGATTTGTTAGATGCAAGAGAAAAGTCAAAAAATGACAAACTAGTAATTATTAGAATAGAACAATTATACCCTTTTCCTGCAAAAACATTAGCTAAAATATTAAAAAAATATCAAAATGCCGAGTTTATTTGGTGTCAAGAGGAACCAAAGAATATGGGAGCATGGAATACAGTGAGAAATTATATCGATAGGACACTTGAAATAATTGAATTTGGAAACACAAGAGTTAAATATATTGGAAGAAATGCCTCATCCACAACTGCGACTGGAAATTATAATAAACACCTTGCAGAACAAAAAAAAATATTAGAAAA
>MDTB01113470.1_pt1 | contig 10077 bp, 10 predicted proteins | sample 811161 | NCBI WGS metagenome assembly MDTB01 (sample SAMN05326650, study PRJNA326480) | marine metagenome | isolation source: seawater | place: Mediterranean Sea | collected 2009
TAACAGCTTTTGTTCTAGCAATCGCCTTCTCCATAAATTTATCATAGATAGACTCTTGAACTAGTACTCTGCTTGGACAAGTACAAACTTCGCCTTGGTTAAGAGTAAACATAGCAAAACCTTCCATACATTTATCAAAGAAGTCATCATCTTTATCCATAACATCTTCAAAGAAAATATTTGGAGATTTTCCACCAAGTTCTAAGGTAATTGGAATTAAGTTTTGAGATGCATATTGCATAATCAAACGTCCAGTTGTAGTTTCACCTGTAAAAGCAATCTTTTTGATTCTTTTTGATGAAGCTAATGGTTTTCCTGCCTCTAATCCAAAACCACTTACAACATTTACAACCCCTGGAGGTAATAAATCACCAATCAATTCCATTAACAACATAATAGAGGCTGGAGTTTGCTCAGCTGGTTTTAAAACTACACAGTTTCCTGCAGCTAATGCTGGTGCAAGTTTCCATGTTGCCATAAGAAGTGGAAAGTTCCATGGTATAATTTGACCAACTACACCCAATGGCTCAGGTATATGATAAGAATATTCACTATTACTTATCTCAGCAACAGAACCTTCTTCAGCTCTTATTACTCCTGCAAAATATCTCCAGTGATCAACGACTAAAGGTAGATCAGCGGCCATACATTCTCTAATTGGCTTTCCATTATCTAAACATTCTGCTGTAGCTAATTTATTTAGATTTTTTTCAATTACATCAGCTATCTTTAAAAGAATATTTGATCTTTCAGTTATTGAGGTTTTTCCCCAAGCTGGAAAAGCTGCATGTGCGGCATCTAAAGCAGCATCTACATCTTTTGCATCTGATCTTGCTACACTACAAATTACTTCATTGTTAATCGGTGTAGTATTATCAAAATATTTTCCAGATTTTGGTTCAACAAACTTCCCATTTATGTAATTTCCATACTTTGCTTTGTAAGGAAATGGGACTTTTAAGTGAGACGTATCCAATAAAGGAGACGATGCACTTTTCATTGTTTCTGTACTCATTTTTTTTCCTTTTTTTTTATTGTTTTTTTTATTTAACTTATTGATTTTTCCAGAATTTATAGAACGCTTCTTAGTCGCAGATTTTTTTGTAGCAACTTTTCTTCTCGTTTTTATTTTTTTTCTAGAAATATTGACCAATTTAGATTTTTTCTTATTGGCCTTTGATTTTGCTATTTTTTTTTTCCTTTTAATAGCCATAGATAACTTAACTAGGTATTTTACTGAGTGTCTAATAATAATAATTTTTTTTTCTACTTATAATTGTATAATTACTATATCTTGTGGTTATAATAAAATTCTTTAATACTTTTTAAAAGTTTAAAAAAAAATGATCATTAATTTTATAATTAAAAAATTGATACGTTTAAGAAATAGCTCAAGAGTTTTAAAGCTATTTTATTATTATCATTATTTTTTACATGATAAAAAACTTGGAAATATTGGATTTGATTTTACTAAAAAAAAATCAAGGATGGATATTGTTCAAAGCATAATAGAAAAAAAACATTACAAAAAATACCTCGAAATTGGATGTTTTGATGATGAGTTATTTAATCATGTAAAATGTAAAAAAAAAGTAGGAATTGATCCGGTCTCTGGTGGTACAGTGAGAAAGACTAGTGATCAATTTTTTTCGTATAACAAAGAAATTTTTGACTGTATTTTTATTGATGGACTTCATGAGTACGCTCAAGTAAGAAAGGACATAGTAAATTCACTAAAATTTTTAAATGAAGGTGGAATAATTTTATTACATGATTGTTTGCCAAACAATTACTATGAACAAGCTATTCCTAGGTGTCAATGGTTATGGAATGGAGATGTTTGGAAAGCAATTGTGGAGACAAGAAAATCCAAAGATGTAGATGTTTATACTTGCTACGCTGATTATGGCATAGGTATAATAATAAAAAGACCAAATAGAAATTTACTTAACCACATTCAAAAAGATCCTTCATCTTTAAAATTTGATGATTATTTTTACGATCATAAAAATCTAATGAATATAATCGAATATGAAAAATTAATGGAAATAATCTAAGTGAAAAATATAACAATTGTAATTCTAACATTTCAAACACCTGAAAATATTATTTTAAATTGTTTATCATCAATTAGTAAAGACTTTAGAGTTCTTATTGTTGAAAATTCTGAAAGATTTTCTCATAAAGATCTGGTTTTATCAAAATTTAAAAATGTAGATATTATATGCACTGGTAAAAATTTAGGTTATGGGGGAGGAAATAATTTTGGTATTAATGCAATAGATACCGATTATACTTTAATTTTAAATCCGGATGTAATTTGTTCTGAAGATTTATTTGATAATATTTCAGAAGTAATTAATGAGGATAATGATTTTTCTATAATTGGTTGCCAATACTTATATGACAAAATTTTTATGCCTGCTGGTTTTTTTGACAGTAAGAAAAATAAAGAATTTAAAGAAAATTTTATAAATGATAAAGTTGAAAAACTAACTAAAGTAGACTGGGTTACTGGATGCGCAATGCTATTAAATCTTAAAAAGTTTAATAATAAAAAAATTTTTGATGAAAATTTCTTTCTATACTTTGAAGAATTTGATTTGTGTAAATCTTTAAAAAATAAAGATGAAAAGGTTTATTCTTCAAAAAAGCTTAAGATACATCACTTAGGTTTTAAAAGTTCTTTTGATGAAAACTCTAATCAAAAAAAAAATGTTTATCACTTAAAAGAATGGCATTGGATGTGGTCAACTTTTTATTTTTATAAAAAAAATTTTAGTTATTTTTATGCATTAAACAAAATTAAGGGGAAATTAATTACAGCATTTTTAAAGATAATATTTTATTCATTAATATTTAATCAAAAAGAAAAAGAGAGATATAAATATCGATTTTTAGGAATTTATAATTCGATTTTAAATAGACCTTCAAGCTTTAGAAACAATATTCAATAATTTCTATTTTGCTTTTTTTACAAAATAAATACCGACAACTACTGCAATTAATGAAACTAAAACTTTAATGGTAATTAGTTCTTTTAAAAATATATAGCTCAATATTGTGCCAAATATAGGAATTAAATATGAAACTTGAGACTGAAAAATTAAACCATTATTTACTAAAATTTTAAACCTTAGAAGCCATGCAATGCCCGTTGAAACTAAACCAAGATAAATTACTGAAATTGTTGAGTCTAACCTTGGCTCTAAATTCCAGGGCTTTTCAATGAAGCCAACTAAGGGGATTAATATTATAATTGCCCATATTAAAATAGACCCTGTAACATTTTCATTTTTCTTCTTACTTATCTTTAAAGTTAAAACTCCACCAATTACATAGCAAGTAGAACCAAGTAAAATCAACAAAGCAGAAGAAAAATTATTTTCATCTATTAATAAGTTGTCTGAAAACAAAAAAACAATTCCTGAAAAACCTATTAAAATTCCAAATGTTTTAACTAAGTTAAATTTTTCATTTCTAGTATAAAAATGACCTAATATTGTTGAGCTTAATGGTGTAGTAGACATTAAAATAGCTGCTAAATTACTCTGAACTGATTTAATTCCATACCCGATTAAGAAAAATGGAGCTACTAAATTAATGAATCCAATCATTGCAAACCAATACCAGTCCTTTGAAAAAGCTTCAATTTTAATATTTTTGTAATAACAAAGAAGCAAAACTGGAATTGCTCCAAAAAAAACTCTTAAAAATGCGATCGTTACAGGTCCAAAAGAATAAGTTGCGATCTTAATATTAAAAAAAGCTGAGGCCCAAATTAAAGCCAATAATGTTAACAATATATAATCAATTAACTTTGGTTGTTTCATTCAGCTATTTCTCTAGTTTCACTGGATGTTAATTTTATTAATTGATTTAGTTCAATTTTAAAAACACAATTAGGATGCCCTGCAGCTGCAAACAAAATTGTAAATCTTTCTAAATTAGTATCTGTGTAAATTTTTACTTTTTTCAAGTGTCCAACAGGTGAGACACCCCCTATTGTGTAACCAGTGATTTTTTTAACATCATCAGGACTTGCCATTGAAATATCTTTTTCATCTAAAATTTTTTTAAGTTTATTTAAAGAACATCTTTTATCTCCAGAAACTAAACACAGTACAAAATTATCACCAGCTCTAAAAAGTAAACTTTTAACAATTGCGCCAACATTACAACCTAAGGCTGTAGCTGCGTCTTGTGCTGTTCTTGCTGTTTGCTCTAATATGATAATCTTTAAATTTGGATCAAATTCTTTAATTGATTTTTCAGCTCTTTTAACAGGTTCTTTATTGAGTATTTGATTCACAAATTTTGTAAAATTTTGTTTAATAATATTGCATAAATACACTACTTATGTGAAAATTGCATAGGTGTTATTTATTAAAAAAGCAATATTTTTCGTAATTATTTTGTTAACTATCGCCTTTAAAATTATATAGGAGAGCAAATGAGCGCAGCTAATGTTTTAAAATTTCTTAAGGAAAAAGAAGCAGAATTTGTAGATCTGAGATTTACTGACCCTAGAGGTAAACTTCAACATTTAACTATGGACGTAACTGTTATTGATGAAGACATGCTGAACGATGGAGTTTTTTTTGATGGTTCATCAATTGCAGGATGGAAAGCAATTAATGAATCTGACATGATTTTAAAACCAGACACTGCAAGAATGTTTATGGATCCTTTTACTTCTCATAACACCGCAGTTTTATTTTGTGATATTTTGGATGCTATAAAAAAAGATCCTTACGAAAGAGATCCCAGAGGAGTTGCAAAAAAAGCTGAAGGATATTTAAAAGCATCGGGCATTGGTGATAAAGCATTTTTTGGTCCAGAGCCTGAGTTTTTTGTTTTTGATGATGTAAGAATTAAAAATGATATGCACGAATGTGGTTTTGTTTTAGATAGTAAAGAAGGACCTTATAATTCTGGTAAAGAATATGAAAATGGTAACATGGGTCATAGACCTGGAATTAAAGGTGGTTATTTTCCTGTGCCTCCAGTTGATAGTGAACAAGATATGAGAGGTGAATATTTAAAAAACTTAAAAGAAGTAGGTATCAAAGTTGAAAAACACCACCATGAAGTTGCACCAAGCCAACACGAATTGGGAATGTATTTTGGAACATTAGTTCAACAAGCAGATAATGTTCAATTGTATAAATATGTTGTGCAAATGGTTACACATTCATTTGGTAAGACAGCAACATTTATGCCTAAACCAGTTGCAGGAGATAACGGTTCCGGTATGCACACGCACCAATCAATTTGGAAAGGGGATACTCCAGTATTTTCTGGGGATGCTTACGCAGGTCTATCTGAAACAGCTTTACACTACATTGGAGGAATTCTAAAACATGCTAAAGCAATCAATGCTTTTGCTAATGCAACAACAAATAGTTATAAAAGACTAATTCCTGGTTTTGAAGCTCCTGTTTTATTAGCTTACTCCGCAAGAAACAGATCAGCTTCATGTAGAATACCGATCACATTAAGTAAAAAAGGAGCAAGATGTGAAATAAGATTTCCGGATGCTTCTGGTAACCCCTATTTAACTTTTGCAGCAATGCTAATGGCTGGAATCGATGGAATAAAAAATAAAATCCATCCAGGTGAATCTTTTGATAAAGACTTATACGAATTACCTCCTGAAGAAGTGAAATCAATACCTACTGTTTGTGGATCTTTAAGAGAAGCAATGGAGAGTTTAGATAAAGATAGAGAATTTTTAACTCAAGGGGACGTATTCACTGATGATCAAATTGATGCTTATATTGCACTCAAGTTTGAAGAAATTCACAAATTTGAACATGCACCTCATCCTGTAGAATTTGAGATGTATTACAGCTGCTAGTATTCTTTAATTACTGTCTAGTTGTTGCAATTGTATTTTTGTTAATACCTTTTTTTACTACGTAATCCTGCGTGCCATTTGCACCTATTTCAACCTCTTTACGTAGATCTTTAAAAAAAGATTTTTCTTTTATAGATTTTTTAAGGTTTTTAACAAGATTCTTAAATTCAAATTTATTCATATTATATATATATACCTTAGATATGCATCTAATGCAATACTGATATGCAACTTATGGGATACTGGAATTTAATCTATTTTAAATGACTCACCACAACCGCATCTCTCAGTTTCGTTAGGGTTATTAAACACAAAAGAAGAGAATAATTCTTCTTTTTTATAGTCCATTTCAGTGCCTAATAAATACATCACAGCTGATGAGTCGATAAAAACTTTTACACCTTTGTCCTCTATTATCTCATCATTTGGATTAAGTTTTTTAGAGTATTCCATTACATAAGACATTCCTGCACAACCACCAGACTTTACTGAAACTCTTACACCTAACGCATTTTTCTCTGCATTAGACATAATCTCTTTTATTCGATTTGCAGCGTTATCACTTAATTTGATTATTGGATTCATTATAAATTTAACTCCAGTTTAGCAGCATCTGACATCATATCTTTCGTCCATGGTGGATCCCAGACTAATTGCAAATCAACATCATCTATTTCTTCAACTTGCATTGCACCTTCTTTAACCTCCTTTGGTAAGCTCTCAGCAACTGGACAATTCGGAGTAGTCAATGTCATTTTTATTTCAGCTTTTTTTCCTAAAACCTTTATATCATAAATGAGTCCAAGTTCATAAATATTTACAGGTAATTCTGGATCATAAATTTTTCTGATCTCATCAATTATTTTTTCTTTAATTTCCATAGTATTAATCCTCTGTACTTATTTGTTTTCCATCATTTTCTATTGCTGAAACTAAAGTATGCCATGATAAAGTGGCACATTTAACTCTCATAGGATATTGTTTTACTCCAGAAAGACACATTAATTTTGTTTTATCATCTTCATTTAAAATTTTATTTTTAAGTTTAGGGTTCTCTTTTATCATTCCTAAAAAATCTTCAATAATTTCTTTTGCTTCATTGTCACTTTTACCTTTTATCAGATCTGTCATTATTGATGCAGATGCCATTGATATCGCACATCCACTACCTTCGAAAGAAATTTCTTCAACTTTTCTTTGGTCATTTAATTTCAAATACACATGTACATTATCTCCACATAATGGATTATCGCCTTTTGCATCTTTATTAAAATTTTTTGTTTTTCCTAAATTTCTTGGATTCTTTCCATGTTCTAGGATTATCTCTTGATATAATTCTTTTAAATTCATTTTAAATCAAAAATTTTTTTACAATTGTTAATTCCTTCGTTTAACTTGTCTAAATCATCTTTAGTATTATAAACTCCTAAAGAAGCTCGCGCACTTGCTGGAATACCTAATTTCTCGTGAAGAATTTGACAACAATGATGACCAGCTCTTATTGCAACTCCTGTTTCATCAAGAATGGTTGCAATATCATGTGGATGAACACCTTCAACAGTAAAAGATAATACTCCACCTCGCTCTTTGGGATTTCCAATTAGTTTCACTGAATTATTCTTTTTTAAAATCTCTTGACCATATTCTATTAATTCTTTTTCATGTTTAATTATCTTTTCAATTCCAATACTTTCTAAAAATTTTATTGATTGATCAAATGCAATTACTTGTGCTGTAGCCATTGTTCCGGCTTCATACTTATTTGGAAGTTCACCATAAGAAATTCTATCTTTTTTTACTTCATTTATCATTCCTCCACCTCCCTGGTATGGTGGAAGTTGTTCTAACCATTTCTTTTTTCCATACAAGACCCCAAGTCCTGTCGGTCCATACATTTTATGACATGAAATTGCATAAAAATCACAATCTAAATCCTGCATATCTAATTTTAAATGCGGTCCTCCCTGACATCCGTCTACTACAACAACAATGCCCTTTGAATGTGCTAATTGAGTTATCTCTTTAATTGGTAAGACTGCGCCAGTAACATTAGATAAATGAGTAATAGCTATTACTTTAGTTTTGTCTGTAATTTCTTTCTCTATATTTTCAATCGGGATATCCCCATCTTCATTTATCTCTGCAAACTTTATTTTAATATTTTTTGATTTTCTTAAAAAATGCCATGGAACATAATTCGAGTGATGCTCTAATTCTGTAATTAAAATTTCATCATTTGGCTCCAATATTGCTTGACCTAGAGTATTAGCGACTAAATTCAAAGCTTCTGTAGCACCTTTAGTAAATACTATTTCATTTTTATCTTTAGCATTAATATACTTTTGTACCGAAGATCTTGTATTTTCATATAAATTAGTAGCTGCAACAGCCAAATAATGAATACTTCTTCCTACGTTTGAAAATTGTTTAGAGTAAAAATCATTAATTCTATCCAGAACCACCTTGGGTTTTTGAGATGAATTAGCACTATCTAGGTAAACTAAATCATTATTTTGGATTTTTTCATCAAAAATTGGAAATTCTTTTTTAATGTTATTTATATTCATTCTTTTAATCCAATAATATTTTTAATTAAGTTTTTAATTTCTGAGTCTGTAATCTTTTCAACAACATCCAATAAAAAACCATTTATTAAAAGTTCTTTTGACTGTTGATAATTTAAACCACGAGACATTAAATAAAAAATTGAGTCTTCATTTAAACTTCCGGATGCTGATCCATGAGAACATTTTACATCATCAGCATAAATTTCTAATTCTGGTTTTGCATTGAACTCTGATGTTTCATCTAACAGTATTGCTTTGCTTAATTGATATCCATCGGTTTTTTGAGCTTTTGAGTTTACAAATATTTTTCCTTGATATGCAGATTTTGAGTTTTTTCCAAGTATACATTTAATTAGCTGATAACTTTTAGTATTCTCAACTAAATGGTTTATTGTTGTTCTTATTTCGTGTTGTTGATTTTCCTTTAATGAAAAAACTCCATTAATAAAAGCAGAAGAGTGCTCACCGTTTAAATTACAATTAATTTCATTTTTTAAATAATCTGAACCAGCAGATAATATAAATGTTTCTGAAACACTGTTATTACCCTGTTCAATATTATTGAAAAAGTATTTTAAATTATCATTTCTAAATTTGTCAATTTTATAATTTTTAAGAATTGCATCTTTTTCTAAATTAAAGTTGTAAAAAATATTAATAAAGTTTTTTGCTGTGTTATTAGTAAAAAAATCAATAAGCCTTAAGCAGCTATTTTCGCCCAGTTCAAAATCTAATCTCAAATTGATATTTGTTGACCGAATTTTATCATCTGTTGAGTGATAAATTATTAAAGGTTTCTTTAACGAGTAATTCTTCTTAATAAAAATCTTAAAAACTTTATTAGTGAATGCACTATTTAGATCAATTAATGAGTTTTTATAATTAAATGGTATATCTTTTTTGGTTTTATCAGTTATTTCAATTTTATTTTGATCTTCATAATTAAAATCAATTTTTTCTAATCTTCCATTTATAAAGATAATCTTATTATGCTCTAAACCATCAACAAAAATGGATGTGTCAATTTTACTAGATTGTGAATAATCATTAAAAAAATTTAAATCACTAATGTTTTTTTTAATGATTTGACTAATATCTAAAAACTTCCAATCCTCTTGTTTTCTGTTTGGAAAACCTTTTTCTATAAATTTATTTAAAAAATCTTTTTTTATTTGAATTTCTTCCTTAGAAGTTTTTGAGATTTTTACTGTTTTATCAAAATCTGACTGTAATTGTTCATTCATTTAATTAAAACTTTCGTATCCTTTTTTTTCTAATTCAATTGCTAATTCTGGACCACCAGATCTAATTATTCTTCCATTCATTAAAACATGAACAAAATCTGGTTTTATGTAATCTAATAATCTCTGATAGTGGGTTATTATTAAAAAAGAATTATCTTTATTTCTTAAAGAATTAACTCCATCTGCGACTATCTTTAGCGCATCTATGTCTAGTCCTGAGTCTGTTTCGTCTAAAATAGATAATTTTGGTGCCAACATAGACATTTGCAAAATTTCATTTTTCTTCTTTTCTCCACCCGAAAACCCAACGTTCAGTTGTCTATTCAGTTTTTCTTCATCAAATTTTAATTCTTTAGCTTTTTCTTTAACGAGTTTTAAAAATTCAATCGCATCTAATTCTTTTTCA
>MDTB01141200.1_pt1 | contig 10077 bp, 2 predicted proteins | sample 811161 | NCBI WGS metagenome assembly MDTB01 (sample SAMN05326650, study PRJNA326480) | marine metagenome | isolation source: seawater | place: Mediterranean Sea | collected 2009
AGAACAGCATGATGTGGAAGGAAAAGAAGATCATCATCATAAAGATAAACATCATAAAGATAAACATCATCATGGAAAAGGGCATCATGGACATCATCATGGGAAAGGACATCATACACAACATGGAGATAAACATCATCATAGTCCACACCATCATAAAAAACATCATGGCCATCACCATAAACATAAACAAACAGATGAAAATCCTGAAGGATTGCATCATACAGTAGATAAACCATATGAAAATATTAAAATTGCTCAAAAATCGTCTATTAACTTAAATAAAGTACAAGAAAACAATTGGTCATTACAATGTGATCGTTTGCTTGTATTTGGACAAGGTTATGAAACAAAATTGCAAGCGTGGGAAGATATTCATAAAAAAATTATGAAAATACATCCAAAAGGTACAATGTTAACCCTCGATGAAACAAAGAAACGTTATGAAACATTAATAACAAAGAATAAATTCATACCACGAGTAGAATTGTTAAGATTATCCATAGAAGATGAGGTCTTGCGTAAAGGTGTTGGTGTTGCTGCAAGTTATGGTGTTACTGAACCAGTTATACGTAAAATAGCTGATGACGATGGTAACGGAAAAGAATCTCGAAGTCAGCGAGATGGCAATTTAAAAATTAAATGTGTAAGTAAAAAATCACGTGGGCGTGATGTTGCACATATCTTAGGTATCAAACAGCAATTAGAGCGTACTTCTCCATTATTAAGCGCTGTGTTAAAACAAGAACGAGATAAGCTAAATAATTTATTGCCAGGTGGTTTAAGTGCTGATCCATGTTTAAGATATGATGCAAAGAATCGTACATTAGAAATACATGAAAATTGCCGAGAATTTAAAGACGATGAAACATATGGTTTCTGTGAAAAAAATGTTGTCGAAAAATATTTAATTTTTTGTGAAGATAGTAGTATTCTTCATCGTTTTAAAGAAAATCGGAAAATAGAAAAAGAATTTACAGATAGGGAAAAAATTGTCAACCATGATATGGAACGTTCATTAAAATTTAAAATGAACAATGTTTTAGATGATTTACAGAAAAATCAAAAATTAGAAATCGTATGTTTATTTTCTCTAAAATATATATCCTTTGCTTATACTATGTATAGTATATATACACACACAATTCAACTAACAAAATTGTATCCATTTACGATCTTAAACATCCTCATTCCATAATACATACAATGTATCTGTATACACATACATACATATACATATATGCGTGTGTCAAATTTAGCTACAAGCACATGAACATTTAGATGAATTAAAGGAGATGGAAATGAAAATTTTAAATCAAAAATATGAGCGTTTGAAAAATGAACAAGAAAATGTATTTAAAGCACAACATGAAATACAATGCCAAGAAATTACATCTCAATTTAAAGAACAATTGCATTTTGCACGCAAAATATCAAAAAGTCGTTTACAACGTAAAAGAAAAAAAGCAATAGAATCAAAAATAGCACAAATTGAACATCAATTAACTAAAATATTTCATAGCGATACAGTATTGAAATTATTAGTTTTATCCGAATATTTATTGATTGACTCATTGCGTGATTCATGCATGGAGCAATTAACACGAAGTCCAGGTGAAAGACGTAAGGAATTATTGATTGAAGTACTTGATGACCCAGCATTGCGTAGTTCTTTATTGCCTGAAATTACCATTAGAAGTATGATACAACGTTTATCTACGCGTGCATTGCTTGAAATTGAGAATCAAGGCAGTCTATTTGTATATTATGATATTGTTCAACGGGAATTAAATTCTCGTTCAAAAAATGCTTGTGTTGAATATTCCAAATTAAAAAATAATGAAATAATAGATTTAAAAATTACATTAGACAAATATGAGAATGAACGTAGGGACATATATAGAGCTGGGAGTTGGTATCCATCATATGAAGATTTAGAACAATCAGAATTGGAAAAAAATGGTAAAGATGATGATATAACAAAAAAAGAAGGAGACAAAGGTGACAGGGATGACGATATGGTAATAAAATCAAATGACGATGAGGAACATTTTAATTTATTAAATGAACCAGCTTCATGGAGAGATCCACCTTTTCCAAAAATATTAAATTACGAAATGGAGCGGAGAAGAAAATATGCAACAGTAAAAATAAATAAGCGGAATTTACCAAACGCATTGATGCTAGATCCATCAGAAACGGTAGTAACGTTGATAAAGCCACATCAATATGGAACTGGTCATGCGACCTTGTCGCGTAAAGCAAAATCGTTTGGGAAATGGATGATGGAATTTAAGATTGTCCATTTTCCAATAAAGGAAAGCTCTATATCGATAGGGTTTGACGTGCCTCGTGATTTAGTAGAATGGAAACCAAAAGATAAAATAGCACCAACTCCACGTGGAACAATAGATACTCTCGGGCAAATTGGAAAAAGAGGAGTATCGATGCCTGGTATTACAAAGGATAACACATATGGTCGGGCTGGTATTGCATGGAAGAGTGATGGTAAAAAATCTGGTGGCTTATCAGTAATAAATGTTGCTGGTAAAACATTTAGTGAATTAGAAAGTTTCGTACAAGGTGATGTTTTAACATTTGCATTTGATCAAGATAATATAATACCGAGAATACAAATATATAAAAATGGGGAAAAGGTTATACCAAGTGGTAATTGCCAACGATATTTGAGAAATTGCATCAAAGATAGCTATTGGAAAGAAAAAAGGGAACATATTAATTTAGATGGAATATTAATGGAAGGTGATTTGCCAATAATTAATTATGAGAATTATGAATTATTGCCCAGTGTCAATATGTACAGTACTTTGCGGCATGGGATTGGAAATCCAAGTGTTCGATGTAATTTTACAGGTCCATTTCAATATCCATTAGAAGGTTATGAAGGTTATGGTGCTGATTTAAATGTTGGTAGTAATAGGAGACTCTCAAGTAGGAGAAAGTGAGAAAAGAAGTGTGTCCGTAACATACGCACATGATAATAATACGACGTCGTGTATATATTACGAGTTCGTACATTGTAATATTTTTTGTCTTATATCTTTATTGATAAAAGAACTGAAATCTCCAAGAGAGGATTATACTTTTTCGTTCGTAAAAATGTTTTATAATATTAGCGTTGCATTATATTATGTGATAAAAAAATCCAAAATAAGTATTTTTGCGACAAAATTAATTTTTTTTTAGTAATAATAATGTGTAATTTCAGCAATACTTGATAACGGTCGCCAAATTGCACTGGTTAAACCACTATCTCTCCTCGTTCTAGCAGCTACTTTTTTGAAAATTGGTCCAGAAATTTTTTCATCACAGGCTAGACATGAATTTAGTGTGCAATTTGGACATGCTCTCTCATTTGGAATATTATATGGTTCCTTCCAATCTTTTAAACATGGTTTTAAACAGTTTTTCCTGGTGTTTCTAGAATTATAGTACCAAATTTGGGCACAGGGTAATGTTAGTCCTAGATTCATTAAACATTTGACATTCCATTTTTTATTAATAAAGCCTTTAACTCCACACCGGCGTACCGGTGCTGTCAAATTATGAAATTTCATATAAACACTTAAATCTTGAAGGGTGGAACAGCGTCCACAAGACCCTTTATGAGTCAAAAAAGCATTGTTTTTCAACAATTCGTTTACTGTTGAAAAATTCTTGAGTGTGTAAAATTCACGCTTACTGCTATTATATAATACACCACAGTATCCTACATGCGTAGTATTATAATTATTAATACTATATGGGTCTACTTGCACTTCTTCATATTTATTCAATAATATTTTCTTATGAAATGCTTCAACTACTGTATTATTGTATGTTGGTGGGATCCATTTAACAGCATGAATGGAATCAATACAAATAGCAATGAAACAGGTAAATACCAGAAAAAGGCTGTTATAATTCATTATTTTGATCATTCTCACTACCGGGTATTAATATATAAATTTAAATAATATATTTATCTAGAAGATATTATAATATATTTATTTAGTATATGATTTACTTTTACTCTCTCCACTAACTAGGCCGCGAAGATATATAATAATATATATTTTTTAAAAAAAATGATGATGATGATGAACTTAGATTAATTAATATATTAATATAATTAATAATTTGTTTTTTTTTTCGGTAATAAAAAATTTTTATTATATTAATAATAATACCTATAAAATTTGGTATTCTTCCATTTCATAAGTATAAACATTTATTTTTTCCATACATCACATATTGTTACAGTAAATGTTTAATCAATTATAGATAATAGATTAGATAAAATTAAAATTATATTTTTTTAAAAATCTCCATGCATATACACTCCATTATGTAAATCTGAAATTAAAATACATGTTCTACTTCCACCACCACCATCATGATTGCTATCAAAAGCAATTTCTCTTGTAACTTCTAATTTGTATTTATTAAATGAAAATCGTTCAATGGCATATAATGTATTTGTTTGATAATTTCCCAGAATCAACCACCAACTAGTACTGTATTTATTATTTTTTTTCTTTTTACTTCTACCAACTTTTTCATCTCTTCTAGTTAATATGATTTGCAACGTATCATCATCATCCTCGTCATCATCGCAAACAACGACATTGGTCTCCATCATGATTTCCTTCACTTTAGGAATATATTTTTTCTCATCTTTTAAATGCTGTATCAATGAAATTGCTGCTAATGCGCCATTTAAATTGGAACTATATGCAGCAACATCAACCATGGCATTTGCTACTCTCATCGCTTGATCCATGACAGATTTAGTATCCGTAATATAATCGCTCATAGGTAATTTTATACCAAAGAAATATCCTTGCAATAATAAAAACGTTTTCGTGTGTGGATCATCCATTAAATTTGAATCTGTTTCCCATTGGCAAAATTTGGATAATTCAAGATTTAATTTATCTTCATTGTGTCGAACAGGCATTTCATCAAATTCCGGTGCATCGGATAAAAGTCTAGTAGCATCTTCTAATTGAAAATTATTTTTGTCACTACCATTTATCCTATCATAAAACAAAAACGGTGTACGAAATGATAAATAGTAATACGATGCGATTCTTCCCAACGGCAAAGGCGATAACGTTTTTCCTCCCTCTCCCTCTGCTTCGACACATCCACAATCTTCTAAATCATGAAATACGCTTTTACCTAATTCTAATAAGAATTTTTCAATGGTTTCATCTTTTGAATCTTGTAAACCATAGAAAGTTGGATTTTGTAATAGTCGACGAAACATGTAGGTCCATGTCAAATATTCAATTACATCTTTCTCCGATGCGATAGTTCCACCAGCAATCTCTGCATTGATATGATTATGTAAAACTTCTCCTTTCAATAATTTTGATTCTACTGGAAATGGCTCATATAAAAATTTCTTGTAGAAATTTTTCTTTGGTTCATGTATTAAAACACATGCTACACCTTCTTTATCAAATTGTGGTCTCCCTGCTCTGCCCATCATTTGCAATACATCTGTTATTGCATAATCAACATATCTACCTAATTTTCCATCAAAAAACTCGGTACCTTTGATTACAACTAAATGTGCTGGGAAATTTACTCCCCATGCTAAAGTACTTGTGCAGACTAAGATTTGAATTTTACCTTCCAAAAAACATTTTTCCACAATTTCACGATCAATACGATTTAGGCCACCATGATGTATTCCAATTCCAAAAGGTAAAACGTCCTTCAACGCTTTATCATTGCAACTTAGTGCGGCAATATTTACCTCCTCCTCACTCATATTTAAAAATTGTCTCGGATTATCTTGACTTGCGCAAAATGAAATGAGATCTAACGCAGTTAATCGTGTTTGCCTTCTTGATGAAACAAAGACAAGAACTGGTTTTGTTGGGCTATACCGCATGATGGAAGCATATGTTGGTTTGTTCATCGTTGCCATTCTTGGACAGTAATGTTTGCCTGGAAATCCGGATATATGGACTTCTAATGGGACTGGTCGTACTGAAGGGCGAAAATTATACAGACCAACTTTGCGAATACCCATCCATGTTGCTAGATCGCGTGCATTTGCTAGTGCAGTGGATAATCCAACTAACCGGATTGGTTTTTCAATTTGAGTAGAGATGTTACGCATCCTACTGACCACGGCTTCTAATACTGGACCGCGATCTTCGCCTAATAAATGTATCTCATCGATAATTACAAGTTCTACTTTTTGTACGTATGAGCGACGATGCCAATAGCGACTTACACCATCCCATTTCTCTGGTGTAGTAATTATAATATCAGCACGTTTCAATGCCATAATATCCGGTGTGACATCTCCAGTCAGTTGCACCACGTTTTTTACAACAAGGGAAGGGGACGAATATTTTTTTTTCCAATCAAGATGTCTTTCACGTGCCAATGCTTTTAATGGCGCAATATACACAATTTTGCCCTGTGATGAGGTTCTCCACAAACGCATCATTGCTAACTCCGCTACAACGGTTTTACCACTACCTGTTGGCGCACCTAGTAAAATATTTTTATCGCCATGATATACAGTGGGAAACAGTTGCGTTTGAACTGGGTTAAAATGAGTCCATTTAAACAATGATTCGTAACTGTAATTTTGTAATGCTTTGATAGACAATGGTCTTAAATCTAACAGTTCTGTATATGGAGAATGATGGTCAGGCAAAACTAAATTCTCAAACGAGGCGGCAATCAGATGTGACGCTCCAACCCACCTATCGCTTTCTGCACGTATATAGTATTGTGAAGGCAATGGTTCAAATATTGGTACAGTGAATATTAGCTTTAAAGGCTCTTCTGAGACGTATTGCTTTTTCGTGATCAATAAATATTCCGAATGATATATATGATTATTTTCACTATCTTCCATCCATATCCAAAAAGGTTGTACCGTGCCATGATTACGATCTGACCATATGAAGTCCGGATAAATTTCAAGTTCAACCCGTAAGATACTACGGGTAATTGGCAATAAATTAACTTGTATATCTAATCCTGGAAATTGGCGCACATAATCTAATATTTTATCACCCATTCGATGACTATGTACTAAAGCACCGATTTCACTGGCACTTAAATCGTATAACCTTCCCATTGGTGTATCACGTTCTTCCAAACGTCTGACTAACTCTAATGATAATCTTTCAAATTGTCTCAGCGGGTGTGCAATAGGTTCCCACCATACTCGTTTATCAATTGATTTGCTTAACGTTAAAAATGTTTCTGACATTCCTGGCCATCCTCGTTTTAAGCAAATTTCAAACAGACCGCGGGTCACTCTAGCTGCATTTTGAGCGACATAATGGCCATCGGATACCAATGTGAATGCACGAGGGTAGAATCGCGATATGTGAGCTTGAAGTAAGACGTTGCATTTACCGTTTGGATTTTCCACGCCGCCTTTCACTGGGTATGGTGCCTTGTTTTTCATTGTGTCTAATTCCTTTAGTTCTTCATCTCGTACTCGAACATTTTCTAATTCATTTGCTGAACAGATTAAATGCAACGTATCTTTCATAGACATATGTGGCTTTAAATCTTTATTAAAACGCACTATGGTTTCATGCTTTAAGTAATAATGACTAGCTACACGTCCCAAATCCGTCACTGCTAAGTTTCCTGATCTAGCATCATATCGTACCATTCTAGCATCATCCAATTGCTTTGCAGCTGATTGTATAAGTTGTGTTCGTTTCCGCAACAATCGATGGTCTAGCTGCTTCTCCTCGTATGTAATGCCATATACCATTGGATTTTTCATCATTCTGACAAATAAATATGTATAACTTAGCCACGTAACTGCCTCTTGAACATTCGTAACAGTCCCTCCAACAATTTCAGCATTTAAATTCTCAATAATTGATGCAGTAAATTGACTTTCAATCGGTTTTTGCCGCGTCATCATTGCCAGGTAACGATTTAACATTTGATGCGATGTAATTATAATACCTTCACCACTTGTATCATATTGAGGTCGCCCTGCTCGTCCAAATATTTGCTGTACGTCCAAAATGCCAAGCTCCTTCATACCGCCTTTCTCCGAATCATAAATCTCTGTGCCTTTGATGCAAACCGTATGCGCAGGGAGATTCACGCCCCATGCTAACGTTGCCGTGCAAACCAGAATTTTAGTACAACCTTTTGCAAATGCATCTTCCATTGTATTACGATCAGAGCGTAACATTCCAGCATGATGAATACCAATGCCAATCTTAAAAAGTTCTTGCATATCACCATTTCGAGATTTCGAGATTCGCTTCTGTATACCTTGATCAGGATTGATAACTTCAATTAGTCCTAAAGTGCCATTTTTCCGCGCATTCTCAGCAATTGCTTGGCCCGTCTTTACCGTATCTTTCCGTGAGTGCACAAATATCATGACTTGATTGCCTTTTTTTATACTTTCGATCGCTTTTACATATGCAATTTCATTCATTTTACTTCGCTGTGCTGATTGACCATTTACACTAACACCAATATATCTCGTTTCCAATGGAACTGGGCGCCATTTTCCATCGAAATAAAACAAACCAGTTGCTAAATTGACTCTTAAAAAAGTCGCAACATCTTGATAATTTGGCAATGTTGCACTTAATCCAACAATACGAATCATGGATTGAGAGGTTTCAACTAAACGCAAAGTACGTGCAACTAATGTTTCAATAACAGCACCACGATCATCTGCCAATAAATGCACTTCATCAATTATTAAAAGTTTCACTTGACCAGCTAATCCTTCTGAACCACCTTTTCGTGTAACGACATCCCATTTTTCCGGCGTTGTTACTATCATCTGAGTCATCGCAATTTCCCTTTTTGTTAATTGCATGTCTCCCGTTAATTCTTTTACTTGTATACCTAATGGTGCAAGACGCTTGCTGAATTTCGTAACTACCTCCTGTGCTAATGCTTTCATAGGCGCTACATACACCATTTTTAAGTTTTCTTTCTGTATTACACCATTCACCATGCTACTGCCAATTTGTTTCAACACTGTCATCATCGCAACGTTGGTCTTCCCAGCACCAGTTGGTGCACAAATTAAAATATTTTCAGACGATAAAAATGCCGTTTTATATACTTGCGATTGCATTCTATTTAACGATTTCATACCACGAAAGCCTAATTGTGCCCAATCTGGAAATTCAGTGATAGGTACTAAATATGGGTTTGGATCCATTTTAGAAACGTCTGGAGCGGGTACATAAACTTCTTCATACCCTTTAAACTTTTCCCTTTTCGTACCAGAGGGCAATCTACCAATTGCTTCATGACTTTCTTTCGCTTTCATAGCAGCTGCAAAATCCAATCCACCTCCATTCCCTGCCATCGCCTGGAATCCGCCATTTTTAATACCATTGTTACCACTTATTCCCATCTTTTGGTTTCTGTTGTTGCTTTTATTACCAGTATGATCATCAGGGCTCAACATTGCAATTGCATCTTGTTCGCTTATGCCTGAACGTACCAATCGTCTAATTTCTTTACGATAAAATTTTCTAGCCTTTTTATCAGCTGCACTTTCCACGGATATATTAATTCCAGGACCATCTTGACTCTTTGATTTCGGTGGAATATATTGGGGTAAATTGGATGAACTTATGTATCCACGTTGTAAATTTGATGAAAAATCAACGCCTTTTAGTTGTGAGATTATATTCTCGCGATTGTCAAAAATTTCTTGGACTAAGCTAAAACCATGTTCTCCTAATAAATTAAATATTTCTGTTTGTATTTGTCCCTCTGCATGTGATGACGTTAATGTTGACATTATCATTGACGCTAGCTCTAATGATGAATAATCACATGCAGCACCAGCTTGCTGTGTAGTATGTATGTGCTTTTCACATCGTGAAATTAACCATGATGAGTCAATGCCATTACCGGCTGATATTTTATTGGTGAAATTGTTATTATGATTATTATTTTCCGAACTACCTATACGCCTTAATACATTTTTTAAACGATTAATATTCAATAATTGATATAAATCTTTATTGTAGTGATTTTCATTATTCACATTCTTCATTTGCCCATTTGAGCTATTATTATTATTAT
>MDTB01176824.1_pt1 | contig 10077 bp, 10 predicted proteins | sample 811161 | NCBI WGS metagenome assembly MDTB01 (sample SAMN05326650, study PRJNA326480) | marine metagenome | isolation source: seawater | place: Mediterranean Sea | collected 2009
AAATTGCACATTTCATATTTTAAGTAAATCTTTATAAATATTATTAAAGTTTATACCATGTTTAATTAATAGTTCATCTTGTGTTCCGTAACAATGAATGAATTTATCTTTTACATTGTATGTGAGTATTTTACCACCAAACTTTAATTCATAAGCTAAAGCTTTAACTATCAAACCAAGACCTGAAATTTCAGAGTTATCTTCAATGACTACTATATTTTTATATTTTTTGAACAGCTTACCAATTCTTAATTTATCAAAAGGCTTAATTGTATGACAACTATATATTGAACTTGATAAATCTTTTTGTTTTAGTTTTTCTCTTAAATTAAAAACTTTGCTAATAATTGGTCCATAAGTTAAAAAACAAAAGTTTTTACCATCTACTATTTTTCTTATTTTTCCAAATTTCCAATTTTCACTCTCTTTAAAATTAAAAGTTTTTTCACCAGCCTTTCCTATTCTTAAGTAAACTGGCCCTTTTTTATTTTTTATACAAAAAAGCATTGCTTTTTCTAATTCATATGGATCTGAAGGCGATATAATTTTTAGATTTGGTAATGCTCTTGCTATTGAAATATCTTCTTGTGTTAAGTGCGTTCCTCCTAAAGTTGAATAAATAGTTCCTGTTCCCATGCCTACAATTGTTACAGGAAGATTTTGATAACAAAGATCTACTCTTATCATTTCAAAAGGTCTATAAAATGCAAATGTAGCTATTGTATAACAGAATGGTTGCATTCCTTTCAATGCCATACCTGCTGAAATCCCTACCATAGATTGTTCAGCTACACCTGTGTTAATAAACCTTTCTGGATACTTATCTCTAAATTTTGTCATAGATCCTGCAGGTGAAATATCTGCAACTAGCACACAAATTTTTTTGTTCTTTTTACTGTATTTATAAATTAAATCTGCAAATTTATTTCTCATCTTCACCTTTTAATTCTTTAATCGCTATCTCATACTCTTTTTTATTTGGAGACCTGTAATGCCAGATTGGTTTATTTTCCATAAAAGATACACCTTTACCTTTCACTGTGTTACATAAAATCATATTTGGTTTTTTTTTACTTAATCTTTTAATTGTCTCTGAGAGTTTTTTGGGGTTATGACCATCAACTTCAATACAATTCCATCCAAAAGATTTTATTTTTGATGATATAGGATAGAAATTTGGATGTGTTTTTTTTGTTTCCCCAAATGACTGAGATCCATTATGGTCTATAAAGCATAATAAATTATTCAACTTCAAATTTGGCGCCATCATTATGGTTTCCCACGTTGAACCTTCCTGAAGTTCGCCATCACTAATAACTATAAATGTATTACTTTTACTATTATTTATTTTATTTGCATAAGAAATTCCGGTTGCTATTCCCATTCCATGACCAAGAGAACCTGTTGATGCTTCTATACCAGGATTACCATAATCAGGATGTGCTCCTAAAATACCTTCTTTAGTACAATAATTTTTTAAATCACTTTTTTTTAATATACCGAGCGACTCCAATATAACGTATTGAGCTATACTACTGTGTCCTTTTGATAATATAAATGTATCAAGAATTTTTTTTTTTTTAATTTTCATTAAACCAAAATAAATAAAATCAAGTATTTCCATTGAGGAAAAGGCCCCACCAGCATGCAAAGCATTAACATCTTGAGATATATCAATAATCTTTTTTCGGTAATAATTACATCTCTTCAAAGAAGTTATAGGATCAAAGTCTTTATTTATTTTTAGATTCATCTTATTTAATGAATAAATGTTTATTTTTCTTTAACCATTTTATTGAGTGAAAATTAGGTTTATCTTTAAAAACTTTTTTTTTATACAAATTTGTTAGTTCTTCAATAGCATTAGATATTTTTTTTTTTGGCTTGAAACCTAATGATAAAAGTTTGCTAGAGTCTAGGTTGTAACTTCTTTTATCAAAAGTGTTTTTAACAATATTTATTTTTGCTCCTGTTTTTTTTGATATTATTCTTGCAATTTGAATAATAGATAAATTTTCAAAACCTACGTTATAAATTTCTGTACTTCTAATTTTTCTTTTTAAAAAAAATAAATATATGTCTATGATATCATCAATGTGTATATTGGGTCTTTTTTGAGAGCCACCAAATACTGTAATTTTATTATGCTTTAACGCTTGGTAAGTTAACATATTTACTGTCACGTCCAGCCTCATTCTTGGAGCAAATCCACAAACCGTTGCTGGTCTCAAGATTATAGAGTCTAACTGATCTTTATAAGATAAAATTACTCTTTCTGTTGTCATTTTAACTTTATTGTATGTAGATAGGGGCTCGAGTTTTAAGTTTTCTGTAACTTTTTTCTCTTTTTTGATACCATAGACCGACCCTGACGAAGCATAAATAAGTTTTTTAACTTTATATTTTATAAGATTTTCAATTAATAACTTTGTTCCTAAAACAGAAGTTTCCCAACTTAACGATGGATTGATTTCCGTCATAGGGTCGTTCGCTATACTTGCAAGATGAATACACGCACTAACACCTTTTAAATTAATTTTATCAATTTCTCTAATATCAATATTATAATTTTTAACATTTTTATGATTTAAAAAATAATTTCCAAATATATTTCGATCTATGTTGATAACTTTATAATTTAGTTGAACAAGTTTCTTTATTAGTAGCGCTCCCTTATAACCACATCCACCAGTAACTAGAATTTTTTTCATGAAAAATTATAGTTATATCAACTTATATTTATTACAAGAATTTATTTTTTTAACTTCCATATATTCTCAATTAATAAAATATCTCTTATTAAATCTTCAAGTTTAGTAGCTGATAGATCATGTTTTTTAATTAAGCTATCTATTTGAGACTTAAAAAGATTATTTTTAAATCTAACTTTTTTTATAAATTTCAAGGATTTAAACATTATAAAAAACATGATGTTGTAGGATTTCTCAAATAGTTTTAAAAAATTGTTTGGAACAAAGACATCTATAGAATTTTTTAAAGATATATGAAGACTTTAATGATCTATTTCATTAGTATTCCACAAACTATCTATAATCGTAAAGTCTTCAAATAAATTTTTTTCGGTTGTTTTTGATTTTTTGCTGAGATTAACTATATCTTTGATTTCTGAAAAAAAAACGTCAGTTTTAGAACTTCTAGCTTTTATTAATTTACCAAATTTAAATATTTTAATCTTGCTATTCATTATTAATGCAGGGTTATAAAGTATTAGGCGTAGTAGATAATTTTTTGTTTTAACATCGAATTTAATTACATAATTTCTTTCGTTTCTAAATTTTGCATAAACTTTGAAATTAGTTATCATAGTAGCATTGTAATTGTAGATATCTTTTATTTGGAATTTTTCAATTTTTTTGATCTTAAAATAAAAATTAATTAAATTAATTAAATGAGAATATCTATTTATAAATACATGATAATTAACTTTTAATTTTGAGCTAAGATGTTTTGGAAACTGATTTTTATCAAAATTAAAATCTTTATTTTCCTGCGTCCTAATATATCTGTATGGCTTACTGTATAACTTATTATTATTTATAGAGCAATTTACATTTAATATTTTTCCAAATTTTTTTTCAAAATTACGATTTTTTAAAATTTCTTTAAATTCAATGACCATTTTGTCATAACGTAGCATATATCCGGATATAAATTTTAATTTAGAATTATTTATTAATTTCTTAATAAACATTGACTGCTTAAGATTAAATACAGATGGTTTTTCTGAAAAAATAATTGAGTTATGATTATGTTTTTTTATTATTTCTTTTATTATTTCATATGAACTTAATCTAGAACTAAACAAAAAAATAATGTCATATTTTATTTTTAATGCATCATTTATATTATTATAATATCTTTTAAAATTATATAATTTAGCAACTTTTTTTACCAATTTATTTCTTGGATCACAAATCCCATATAAATCGAAATTAAGTTTTTTTATATTCGGTAATTGAAAAACTTGTGCAAATTTGCCTGCTCCAATAACAAGTATTTTTTTTTTCACTATTTTAAAATCTTCATTACACCTGGGAGTGGTCTAACAAACTTAGTAAAATTGTTAATTTTATTTCTTTTCACAATATGATTAGTATATCTCCATGCAAAAACTAAAATAAAACTAGGCTTTATTATTTTTATAGATTTTGGATTTATAACTTTAATATTAGTACCTGGTACAAATTTAGAATGACGTCTTTTTTCATCATCAAAAATAAATTTTATTTTCTTTGTTAAGTTATAGTCATAAATAAACGTTGTACTTCCTACGGATGCCCCATATCCAAATATCTTTGATTTATTATTATCTTTAAAAAATTTATTTATATATTTTTTGTTGATAGTATTTATTTTCTTTATTCTATCAAAACTTTTTTTCACATTTTTAGTAAATTTTCTCTCTTTCAATATTATGTTTTTTACCTTTTTAGTAAGTTTAAATTTTTCTTTACTTTTTTTTAATAAAATTCTTATTGAACCACCTTTTATTGATAAATGATCTGCATCGATTAATTGCAAGTCAAATCTTTCTAAATATTTACTTAAAACATCTATTGAAAAATAGGATAGATGCTCATGATAAATATTGTCAAAAAGGTTGTCTTTTAAAATACCGTGTAATGAAAAGCTTTCTATAAAAAGAAAACCATTATCTTTCAAATTTTTAGAAATAGAATGAAATGTTGATGACAAATCATCTATATTAGCTAAAGTATTGTTTGAAATTATTAAATCAAACTTTCCATACTTATTGTCAATTTCATTTGATAAATCGAAGTTATAAAATTTTGAAATTTTGTTAAATTTACAATTTTTAAGAACTTTTTTTGCAGGATCCACACCCACAACTAATTTAGTTTTGTTTTTTAAGTGATTTAATAGCGTTCCATCATTACACCCAATTTCTAATATTTTAGATGATCTTGATACAAGTTTTTTTTTAAAAAAAAAATCAATAACATCTTTAAAGTGTTCTGGAAGACCAACAGAGGTTTGTGTTACATACAAATAGTCACCATAAACTTTCTTAGGATTGACGACACAAGATAATTGTACAAAATTACATGCTTTACAATTTTGTATCACCAACTCATATTTTTTTTGATATTTAACTTTATTAAGATAATTATCTCCTATTGGAGTAGGTTTTAAATAAAATACTTTTCTTAAATTTTTTGATGAACAAAGCCGACATTTATTTAAAATTTTATAGTCTTTTTTCATTATAATATTTAGAGATTTTACTCTTGATATCCATTATTTCATGTAACTCAATTAAATTATTCTCAAAATCTTTAAGTTTAATATGTTTAGTTTTGTCTTTTTTACTGGTTAATTTTTTAAATTTTATTCCCTTTTTAGTCAAAAATTTTGATGCATGCTCAATATTATTTACCAATAAACATATATGATTAATTCTTCCTTTTCTTAGATATTTTCTTTTTGTTTTAAAGAATTCAAGCAAGGTCCCCCCTCCAGAATTTAAAAAAAATCCATAAATTTTATTTTTTTCATTTTTGAATGTAAAAATTATTTTTAGTTTTAATAGTTTGATATAAAAATTCTCAACTTTTTTTAAGTCAAAAGAAAAAATTGAAACATGGGCAAGTTTGAGAATTTTAAAGTTCATTTTTAGAAATAATTTTTCTTATATATTAACTTCATTTTTTATGAATATAATTAATATTTTTTTTATTTAGAATTTTAAAATTTTTAAGATACCATTGAATTGTATTTTTTAATCCATCTTTGAGTGATATTTGATATTTCCAATTTAGTTTCTTAATTTTTTTTATTCCTAATTTGTATCTTTTGTCTTTGCCTAATCTTTCCTTTCTATAAAAAATTTTAAATTTTTTGAATTTCAAAATTTGTGCAATCAGTATACATAATTTCTTTATGGTTATAAATTCATCTGTTGATATATGATATGTTTCTCCAATTTTTCCTCTGTATAATAATTTGTAAAGTGCTTTGTTTACATCATTAATATGTATAAATGATCTAATCGTTTCTCCTTTACCATCTAGCTCAATCCTTTTTTTTATCATTAAATTAATAATTGTCTTTGGAATAACTCTATAAAGATCTTGATGTGGCCCATATACATTTGCTGTTCTCGTTATGAGAACTGGAAAACCTTTAATTTCGTGTATTTTTTTTAAATATGTATCAGTTGCTGCTCTAGATATAGCGTAAGGGGTTGTTGGGTTAAAGTTGTCATTTTCCTTTATTTTTTTTATTGTATCACCATACACCTCGGGTGTTGAAAAATTTACAAATTTTTTTATAAATTTATATTTTGAAATTTCCTTAATAATTTTAGAAAAAGAAACTACATTAGTCTCAAACCAGTGGTCAGGATTATCCCAACTTTCATTTACCATCCCAAGTGCAGCAAAATTTACTATTAATTTAGGCTTATAATGATTTATTAATTTAATTACTTTTTTATGATCTTTATTAATATCAATCTGTTTAAAAATAAAATTTTTTTTATTATTATTCATTGAATACTTGGCCAAAGCCCTTTTTTCTTTTTGCCTACTTATTCCAATTATTTTATGCCCTTTGCTTAACAAAAAATCTACAAATGAAGATCCTGAAAAAGAATTTGACCCAATAATAAAAACTAATTCTTTCATAAATTATTCTTTTTTTATAAATGCTCACTATAAAATAGCATATCTAAAATAGTTTTCATAAAAATTTTAATTGAATCTTTTTGATTATCCACAAAAGGTAATTGAATAAATTAAATGACAAATTTAACAATTTACAATTTCATACTTATTTGTAATTTTCAGAAATTAAATACTTTTCAAATTCTTTTGTAAACAAATTTTTTATATCTGCCGTTTCTGCTATTAAAAGATAAAATATTTAAAGTTTTAAAAGATATCCTTATATTCCTAAAATTTAAAAAATAGTGTAAGACAAAATATAAATAACTAGTTAAAGCATTTTGATAATAAATACCATTATCATGCCTATCAATTAAGAATTAAAAAAAAAGCACAAAAAACTTTATAAATTTATAAAAAAAAAGTCTTTCTAACTATCATGTAGTTCTAGACATTGGTTCAGGTGTAGGAACAGTAACCTATTTTTTTGAAAACTAAAACAAGGATGTTAAATTTATTGTTAGATATAAATTTAAAATTGTTAAGTCTTAATTTATCAAATTAGTAATTTTTTTCATACAGCTATTTTTTGCATGGTAGTTATCATAAAATTCATTATCAACACAAGGAACTAAAGAAGAGTCATAAGAACCAATAATCTTAGTATTTGTTTCTTTGCTTAATTTTTTAAATTTAGCCTCTAAATCTAAATAAAAGGGTTTTTCTTGAATTGTTAGTTTATAACTCGGTGAATAATATGGAGGTAGTAATAGAAAAACCTCCTTGTTTAGCACATCAGTTAAATACTCAATAAAACTTTTATAAATTTCATAATATTCATCTGAAAATTTATACTTATACATTGAGTATTCCATCACTTCTACTTTGATTTTTTTTTCGAGTTTTTTGTTTATCGCATAAAATCTTTTGCCATCTCTAAAAATTACATCTTTTGTCAAATCATTAATTTGGTTCTCTTCAAGCTCTAAATTTAATTTTCTAATATTCGAAAAATTATATAGTTTTTCTAAAAATAGCTCATAAAAAAAATATTTTTCTGTATAATCTTTATATTGGATAATACTATAATCTTTAGACTTAAGTTGAATACTTTTTAGCGAAACTTTATATTCTTCTGAAATTGATTTCCATGCCATCAGATTTGAAAAATTATTAAATAACCATAGATCTGCTCCAAGTATAATTTTATCTACATCAAATTTTTCTAGTGCCATCAATGTTATGGCAATATGATCCTCAACAGAAGCTCCACTCACTGCAAGATTTAATATTTGCTTATTAAAATGTTCATTTGATATTTGCATCATTGTTGACGAACCAATTATTAAAATTTTTGGCTTTAAGTTTTCATAAATTATTCTATTTTTTATAAACAGTCTTTCATCCATTTTTGTTGCATAAATGGCGTTTTTATTCACTAGCAATTTTGCCAAAAAGGCCTCCGAACTATTTTTGGACGAAAAAAAATTATAATTAATATATGAAAATGATATTAAAAAAATTGAAGTTAAAGATATTGTTTTAAAAAAAAATTTTAATTTTATTCTATTTTTGTTTCTGAATATTTTTTCAATATAAAAATAGGAAAAAATAGACATTAAAAATGATAAAAAAATTAATATCAATTTGTAAATTATCGACAAATCACCAAAAAAAATTCTACCAAAAGCTAGTAATGGTTGATGCCAAAGATATAAGCTATAACTAATTAATCCAAAGCTAACAAAAAATTTAATTGATAAAATTTTATTAACAAAAGTATCTCTATCAGCAAATAGTATTATTAATGATGTGCCAATTGTTGGCACTAGAGTATTAAGAGAAGGATATACGTTTTGTCTATTAAAGAAAAATATAGAAAAACCAATTAAAATAAATCCAATAGTTGAAAGCAAATTTTTAATTAAAGTTGAATAAGATAAATTCTTATGAACTATAACATATGCACATATTGCCCCTAAAGCTAACTCCCATGCTCTACTAAAAGTAAAATAAAAGTTTAATGTTCCACCAGTTTTGAGTGCCAAAAATTGACATATAATTAAACTTGCACCAAAGCCAAATATTAACATTAAGAAAATATATTTTTTAAAAAATTTATGAAATAACAAAAGAGTTATTGGAAATATTATGTAAAATTGCTCCTCTATAGAAAGACTCCAAGTATGGAGTAATGGCTCTAAATCAGATTCAGATTGAAAATATGGAGAATTTTTATAAAAATGAAAATTAGAAAAGAATAATAAAGTAGAGATAACGCTTTTAAAATAACTAGCTAATTCACTTCGTGTTAAGAAAATAAACGAAATAATAGAGGATATTAAAATTACAAATATTAAAGCTGGTAATATTCGTCTCGCTCTTCTCTCATAAAAACTTATAAGTGAGAATGTATTATTATTTAATTCTTTAATAATTATTGTTGTAATTAAATAACCACTAATCACAAAAAATACATCTACTCCTACAAAACCCCCACTAAACAAACTAAAACCTGCATGAAAAAAAATTACAGGTATAACTGCTAGCGCTCTTAATCCATCTATCTCTGCACGATATTTAATTATCATCTATTTTAAGATTATATTAATCTTTGAAGTATTTTGTTAGAATAAATGAGTTGTTAACAATCTGTAATTTCATTTTTTTGAAATTTTTTTGTAAAGAAATTCTCTATATCTTCCATTTCCACCACTAAAAGGTGAAATATTCAAGCTCAATAATTTATATTTTTTTCCAATAGGAAAATTTTTACCTAAAATTTCTATATGCCTTTTGCTTTTTGGAAATAATAAATAATTAGTATTTTCGTGTAATATATAATTTGGTTTGAAATAATTATTTATATTATCAAAATAATTTTTGATTATACTTTTCCTCATCTCAGAAAATGATCGAGAATTAAAGACTAAATCAACGTTATTAATTTTTTTAAAAATTTTAATACAGTCTTTTGAATAAGGTATCAAGTTAACACAATTTTTTTCTAATTCTTCAGCATCAAAAACAATCTTAACATTAACATTACATTTTCTTAAAAAGTAGTACTGCAAAAGACAGCCTTCAAATAAGTCTATTGAATAATAATTACATTTATTTATAAGTTGAAAAATTAATTTTGACATACCACCATAGCCACCTCCAATTTCAACCAAACTCACTTTTTTGCTTTTAGTTAAATCTTTAATTTTTTTTGCAAAATAATAATGTCTTGGAGTATCTGGCATAAGTATTTTTTCTTTAAATTCTAATCCATAAGGATTACCAATTTGTTTGTTTAATAAGAGGGGTGAAAAATCATTTATTTCTGAAAATTCAATGCAAGCATCAATATTTATTATAAAAAAGAAGGTAAAAAAAGTAAGTTCATACGGCTATGTTGATCCTTTTACAAAAGAAAAATTAATTA
>MDTB01173285.1_pt1 | contig 10076 bp, 10 predicted proteins | sample 811161 | NCBI WGS metagenome assembly MDTB01 (sample SAMN05326650, study PRJNA326480) | marine metagenome | isolation source: seawater | place: Mediterranean Sea | collected 2009
AAAGGTATGTATTTGACATTCTTGTTTCCTCCATTAGTTTATTCCTATCTCTCAAAATACATTTAAAGGGTCAACCTTTCTTTTATATTTTTTTAAAAAAATTATTATAATAATAAAAAAAATTATTATAAACATTGGTTTTTCATGCCATTTTGAATATAAAGTACTTCTTATCTTTTTTGGAATCTTAACGTCCAAGTATGACTTTTCATTTAATTCAAGTCTATTTAATTCTCTACCATAAGAATCAAATACAACTGAAATACCATTGTTTGCAACTCTAACTAATGGTGTTCCAGTTTCTATGGCTCTATTGCGACTTAGGTATAGGTGTTGTTTTGGTCCAACCGTTTCACCAAACCAGTAATCATTAGTAATATTTAAAATTAAATCATAAGATATAAAGTTGTTATCTCTAATTGGAAATATTGATTCGTAACAAATTAATGCTTTAATTAAACCAATGTTATTAATTTCAAAAAAATTCTGTTTTTTACCTTTAGAGAAATCTTTTTCTCCGACTATAGGTTTTAAAAATGGCAAAAAATTTCTAAAAGGAAAGTACTCTCCAAAAGGTACTAAATGATTTTTATTATATTTTTCAATAATTGAACCATTTTTATCAATAATTAAAATAGAGTTAAAGTAATTATATTTTTTTTCCTTTAAATTCATTTTCCTTGAAATTGCTCCAGTAAATAGAAGGCTGTTTTCTTTAGTAAGAACTCTGTCTGCAATATCGTTTATTTCCTTTTTAAAGATATCAGGAAAAACTGTTAATGCTGTTTCTGGCCAAATTATAATGTCTGGAAAAGTGGTTTTATTAGAAGATAAGCTAATTAAATCTTCAATGTTATTTTTTAATAAACTTTTATCCCATTTTTGCTGAATGGAAAATGATGGTTGAACCAACCTTGCAACTTTATTTGAGTATTCCGTCTTATTTTCAAACAACCTTTGTCCTGAACAAGATATTATCAATACAGGTATGATAAAAAATGTTAAGGCTTCTTTTTTATAGTTATTTATTAAAAAAACAGGAAATGATAATAAAAACAAAATTATAAGATTTTGGCCATAAATACCTATAAAAGAAACTGTTTGTGACATAATTAAGTTTGATGAAAAGCTAAAACCTATCATATTCCAAGGAAACCCAGAGAGTATATTCCCTCTTAAAAACTCCATTAGGGTCCAAAAAATTATAAGTAAAAGTATTCTTTCGTCTTTAAATTTTGATATTTTAAAAGAAACATAAAATGAAAAGGCCCAAAATAAAGATAATAATAATGGTAAAAATATAATTGAGAATGGAAGCATCCAATAATATTGAAAACCTCCAACTAATAGAGAGTTTGAAACCCAATACAATGATGATGAAAACCAACCAAAACCCAATAGTAGGCCAACTAAAAATGCACTTGAAGGGTTTTTGCTTTTTAAAAAGGTTTGTATTCCTATTGATAAGAAAAAAATTGTTGGAAAAATATTTATAGGTGGTAATGAGAGGCTGCTTAAAACACCTAGAAAATAAAGAAAAAACCCTCTAAAAACTGAAGTTTTATTTATTTTTATTAGATACATTTGTTTCAATAGATTTAGAAATATTAATTTTTTTATTATCTAAACCTCTAATTTTAATTTTTCTTATTCTTCTAGCATCACCATCAATTATATGAAATTCAATGCCATTTTTATGCCTCACACACTCACCTAATGCAGGAACTCTTCCAGATAATGAACAAACCAATCCTCCTAGAGTATCTATTTCTTGATTTGATTGGTTATCTAATAATGGCCCAGTAATTTTTTCTAAATCCATTAATTCTAACCTTGCATCAACCAATAAAATATCATTTTCTAAAACCTCGATTAATGTTGTGTCTTGTTCATCATGTTCATCCTCAATTTCACCTACAATTTCTTCAACTAAGTCTTCAATTGTGATTAGACCATCAACCCCTCCAAATTCATCTATAACAAGAGCTAAATGTAATCTTTTAATTCTCATTTCTTGAAGAAGATCAAGCAACCTTATTGATGGTGAAGCAAAAATAGCCGGCCTCAAAAGACTTTTAATATCTATTTTTTTATCATCCAAAATTTTTGAAGTTAGATCTTTAATGTGCAAAACTCCTAAAACCTTATCTAAATCTCCAATAAAAACTGGTACCCTGCTATGGCCAGCAGTAGTCATTTTTTTTGTTATTATTTCTGAATTTTCGCTTAAATCAACAGCAATAATATCTGCTCTTGGAACCATGACATCTTGAGCAGTAATTGACCTAAGACCTAAAATATTTTCTAGAAGTATTTTTTCATGAATATTAAATATTTCTTTACCTGAAGAGTCCTCAGTTATGATATCTTTAATCTCTTCTCTTGGATCAGAGCTATATTTATTTATTCTAAAAAGCTGTAAAACCTTTTTTATCATTAAAATTCCGATTGAATATAAGGGTTGCTAATTTGAAACTTTTTGAGTATTTCAACTTCAAGTTTTTCCATAAAAAGTTCTTCTTCTTTTGTTTTGTGATCGAAACCTAATAAGTGTAATGTTCCATGCAATAGTAGATGATTAAAATGATTTTTAAATTCAATTCTCCTTTCTTTAGACTCCAATAAAACTTGGTTATTTGATATAGCTATATCACCTAATAACAAATATCCATCATAAATTAGTTTACTTTTTATCGGAAAAGATAGTACGTTAGTTGTTTTTTTTATATTTCTCCATTTAAAATTTAAATCTATCATTTTTTTATCATTTGTTATCATTAATGATATTAAAACTTTTCTTTTAATTGTATTTAAGATTGCTTCATTTATTATTTCTAAATTTTCATCACAAAACAAAATTGTTTTTGTTTGAATAGGATTAATTGAAAAATCAATTTTAACGTATTCTGATTTAAAAGTTTTCACCACAGAAACATTTGTATCATTCATTTTTTTCATAGGCTTCAATAATTTTAGCAACAAGGTGGTGTCTAACAACATCATTTCCAGACAATAAAATTGTATCAATACCTTTTAGGTTTTTCAGTGTTTTAACAGCTTCAGTTAATCCAGATCTTTGGCTTTTTTCAAGATCAACTTGTGAAGGATCTCCAGTTACTACCATTTTAGACCCCTCACCGATTCTAGTAACAAGCATCTTCATTTGAATTGGAGTTGTGTTTTGAGCTTCGTCAATTATGACATAGGAATTTGCTAAAGTTCTTCCACGCATATACGCAAGAGGAGCTATTTCAATTTCTCCACTCTCAATTTTTTTTTCTACCCTATCATATGGCATCATATCATATAGTGCGTCATAAATTGGCCTTAAATAAGGGTCTACTTTATCTTTTATATCTCCTGGTAAAAAGCCAAGCTTTTCGCCTGTCTCAACAGCTGGTCTAGATAAAATAATTCTCTCAACTTTTTTTTCCATTAAACAAGATACTGCTTTTGCGACAGCAATATATGTTTTACCAGTACCAGCTGGCCCTAAACAAAAAACCAGGTCATTATTATTTAAAGTCTCAAAGTACTTTTCATGGCCCTTAGTTTTAGGTGTTACAATTTTTTTCCAAGTTTTTATAGTTAATTTTGTGTTTTTAAAATTGAGTCTGTTAGTTTTACTTTTAGTAATATTTCTGATCACATTTTTTAAAGTTTCATCATTACTATCTAGATCAAAGTTCTGTTGATTTTTAATTATATAATAATATTCCTCTATAATAATTTTGGTTGTTTCACATAGGTTACCATCACCAAAAATATTTATAGTATCTCCATTACTATCTAAATTAACGTTAACTAATGATTCAATTATAGCTAAGTTTCTGTTGTTTGCCCCTAGAAGAACAGGCAAGATTGATACATCTTCAAAACTTAAATTAATGTTTTTTTTGTTAGAAAAATTATCATTAATCATTTTTTACATGGCTCTTAAACTGTTTTGGCCACAAAATGTAACTTCAACATTTTCAATTTTACCAAGTTCAAAATTACTATTCTCAATATTTACTGACTGCATCCAAGGGCTTCTTCCTATAAGTTGATTTTTATATTTTCCGTTACTTTCTATTAAAACCTCAACTTTTTTTCCTAAAAAATTGGAATTAAAATCCATTTGGTGTTTTTTCAATGTTTCTTGCACTTCCTGAAGACGTTCAGATTTTATCTCTTCAGTTACTTCATCTTCCATTAATGATGCAGGGGTTCCTGGCCTGGCACTATATTTAAAAGAGTATGCTTGAGAGTATTTTACTTCATTTATAACGGCGATTGTGTCATTAAAATCACTATCAGTTTCTCCAGGAAAACCGACAATAAAGTCTCCAGAAATAGCAATGTTTGGATTAATGTCTCTTATTTTTTGTATAATGAATAAATATTCTTTTTGAGAGTGTTTTCTATTCATCTTAGTTAAGATTTTATCTGAGCCTGATTGAATGGGTAAGTGCAAATAAGGCATTAATTTTTTATTGTATCTATGAGCCTCTATTAATTCTTCATCAATATCTAAAGGATGAGAAGTAGTGTATCTTATTCTTTTTAAACTATCTATGTCAGAAATTTTATCTATCAAATAGCCTAACCCTTTCTCCTTCCCTTCACGTGATTTTCCATGCCAGGCATTTACATTTTGCCCTAACAATGTGACTTCAACAACACCCATTTCTGTATACTTTTTCACTTCATTGTAAATTTCATCAACAGACCTGGAGTATTCTGATCCTCTTGTATAAGGAACAACACAAAATGTACAAAATTTATCACATCCTTCTTGAACTGTTACAAATGACGAAAATTTGTTTTTAGTATTAAGAAATGTTGGAAGTTTTTCAAATTTTTCATCAACAATAAAATCAGTTTTAATTAAAGTTCTTCTATCAGAGTCTTTTACCATTTTTGGGAGAAGATGATATGATTGGGGTCCTACAATAAAATCAACAAAAGGAGCACGTTTACCTATTTGATCTCCTTCCGCTTGAGCAACACAGCCTGAAACTGCTATTTTTAATTTGGTCTGATCTTTTATTTTTTTTATTCTTCCTAGCTCTGAAAAAAGTTTTTCTGAAGCCTTTTCTCTGATATGGCAAGTGTTAATTACAACTAAATCTGCTTCTTTTATTTCAGAAGTTTCTTGGTAGCCATCCAACTTAAAATGATCCTTAATTTTATCAGAGTCATAAAAATTCATTTGGCAGCCAAATGTTTTAACAAAAATTTTTTTTGTCAATTATTTTACCTTATTCATAATGTTTATAATTTCTATTGGAGTTACACATAATATTTCAGCATCAATTTTTTTATTGTTTTTCTTATAGTAACCTTTTCTAAAACCAATTTTTTTAAATCCTAAAAATTTGTATAGTTTTTTTGCATTAGAATTTTCTACTGAAACTTCTAAAAAAATTTTTTTAACTCCAATAATATTAGCTCTACATGCAAAGTTTTTAAATAATAACTTCGCTATTCCCTTGTCTTGAAGTTTTTTAACTATACTAATAATTATTATTTCAGACTCATCTAATACTACTGAAGAAATAATATGTCCAATATGAAATTTATTATGTTTTATTATGACGCCAAAAATAGATTTTGAATCCATACGTTTATAAAAAAAGTTTTTATCAAGTTTTATAGAAGAAGTTGCTTTCTCTAATTCTAAAACATTTTCTATATCTTTTTCTTTAAACTCATAAAATTGAAGGTTTATCAAAATCTAATTTCCTTAAAAATAATCAGAAGATTTCACATAAAAAGGGTCAGAAGAAAAACTAAGACCTGACATTTTTTTTAATAGGGCAATTTTAGCAAGAACAATTGATGTCGATAGTTCATAAGATCTATTAATAACTTTTATTTCAAAACTTTGAGTTAATCCTTTTTTTAAGTTATTAGAAATAATTTTTGCATTATCTCCAATAATAATTAAGCGTTTATTCTCATAAATTTCTTTTCTATTTAAAATACTGTTGATTTCAAAGTGTTCTATTTCATCCTTAATAGGATATTTGGTTTTTTGATTGGTAAATCTATAAAGAAAGGATTTTTTTTTAAAATTGCATATAGAAATAATGTTTGCATTTTTTTTCTCTTTAAGGGCTATAAAATGAAAAATATCCATCAAGTTTATCCCAAAAACAGGTAATTTTAAAGCCATTCCAATTCCTTTAGCAAAAGATAATGAAGCTCTTATTCCTGTGTAGGAACCTGGACCAATATTTACTGCAATTAATTTGATTTTCGATGTGAGTTTTTTATTAGTAAAAAAATAATTTTTTACTAATAAGTTTATATTTGACGATAAAAAAGCTTTTGCTATCTTTCTTTTAAAAAGAATACTTTTTTCTTTATTGTTTTTGAACTCAATAATGCCTACTAAGCAGTATTTCCCAGAGCAATCCAAAGTCATTATCTGCATTTATTAATTCTCTTAAAATTTTTAATTTTAAATTATCTAAATTATCTATTATAATTGCCTTAAAAGTTTTATAACTAAACTAATAGTCAATGTCATACATCAAAACTTTCTTTATCTTTCTGTTTTTATATAGCTCTAATGTATTTGCATATGATAGTGCAGTTATAATAATGTATCATAGATTTGGAGAATCAAACTACCCAAGCACTAATATTTCATTGAAAAGATTTAATGAACATATAAATGAACTTAAAAAAGAAAAATATACCGTTTTACCTCTATTAGAAATTATATCAAAATTGAAAGAAGGCAAATCACTTCCAGAATATACTATTGCGATAACAATGGATGATGCTTTTCTTTCGATTTATGAAAATGCCTGGCCAATACTAAAAAAGGAGAAGTTGCCCTTTACTTTATTTGTCTCAACAGATTATGTTGATTTTAATTATTCAAAACATATGTCTTGGGATCAAATCCGCGAATTGAAAAATTCAGGAGTAACTATAGGGCACCATTCAAAATCTCATGCTCATCTTCATAAACTCAATGAAGCAGAAATAAGAAAAGAAATCGATTATGCTAATTCCAGATTTATGGAAGAATTGAATGAAATTCCTTCACTTTTTGCTTATCCTTATGGTGAGTATAATAATTTAGTTAAAAAAATTGCATTTGAAAAATTTGATGCATCTTTTGGTCAACATTCTGGTGCAATACACCCAAGCCATGGATTTCATGAGTTTTCTAGATATTCAATGAATGAACAATATGGAACTATGGATAGGTTTCTATTAGCAATAAATTCTCTACCAATTATTGTTAATGAAATTTATCCTGATGATCCTGTTTTAACAGAAAACCCACCTTCATATGGTTTTACTCTAGGAAAACATTATGCCAATGTTAAGAATCTAAATTGTTTTGCTAGCGGGCAAGGCCAGACTGAAGTTATTTTAATCGAAAAAAGAATTGAAATAAGAGTTTCTAAACCGTTTTCTCAAGAAAGAAATAAAATAAATTGCACTATGCCTGGAGATGACAAAAGATGGCATTGGTTTGGTAGACAATTTTTGTTAACTGATTAAGAATTACATCTTATCTAAATCACTTAAATTATTAGATATAATAACTTGTCTTAATAATTTAACGTAATCATTTCTAGTTTCAGCATAATTTTCCATCCAATTAGCAAGCTGAAGTCCTTCAAGAGCGTTTTCTTTATTACAAGATCTGAACCTTTTTGACCTGAATGCAGAATAAGATTGATGAGTATTTAAATTCAGCATATATGATTTAACAGATTCTAAAAGTGTTTGGAAACTTCTTACAACTGCTATATTATCATTTGATCTTTTGGGTTTTATTCCTAAATTTTTATTCCAAACCCATTGCCCAAAAAGGGCATTACCTTCTAGTGCAAATCTGGATGTACCCCAACCACTTTCAACCGCTGCTTGAGCTAATGCTAATGAAACAGGCACGACATCAATTTTAGAAATTAATTTTTTTTCAAAGTTTATAAGTGATATGTCTTCCTTTTTAAAACCATATTTATTAATTATATCAATTTGATTAATTAAGTTGTTATTATCTATTGCATTACATATTTTTTTTCTTTCTTCCAAAATACGTTGATTTGATCTAACAACTAAAGGCAAAATTGAGGAAATAAATAATTTTTTTCTTCTACTAGAAGGTTCAATTATATTTAGATTCTTTGGTAAATGCAATAATTCGAAATTAGGAACAGGGTTTTGAACATTTAAATAATCTAGTTGAATTTGACTCAAAATATTCTCTAATTGATTTGCATCGTGTGAACTAAATATTATAGTGTTTTCACTATCAAAGACATATTGCTTATCTACCTTCACAGAAGGTTTTAAGAAATCAAAAATTTTTGAATTAGAATATAAGAAACTTCCTAATATTAATAAACCTATAATAAGCAGAAGGGCTATTTCAAATAGCAAGTTGTTATTATTTTTATTATCTAACATTATCTAACTATGGTTAGAAGAATAATGTAACGTTTACAATTATATAGAGCTAGCCCTAACTTCTTTAACATCTGGAATATAATGCTTCAACATATTTTCTATGCCCATTTTAAGTGTGGCTGTGGAACTGGGGCAACCGGAACAAGCTCCTTTCATTGATAATGTTACTACACCATCTTCAAAACTTTCGTATTGAATGTCTCCCCCATCCATTGCAACAGCAGGTCTAACCCTTGTATCAATTAGATCTTTGATTTGCTTAACTGTATCATTTTCTTCCGAGTCTTCATCATTTTTAACTTGCTTATGTGCTTTAATAATTGGATCACCGCTATTATAATGCTCCATGATTTTACCTAAAATAGATGGCTTTAAAGAAATCCAATCTTGATTTTTGGATTTAGTTACAGAAATAAATTCACCTCCCAAAAAGACACTATTTACACCCTCAACATCAAATATCCTTGTTGCTAGTGGGGAATTGACAGCTAATTCCAATGATTTAAATTCTGCAGTACCTTTACTCATAACCTCTTTTCCAGGAAGAAATTTTATAGTTTCTGGATTTGGTGTATCTTCAGTTTGAATAAACATTTCTATCTCCAATAAAGTAATGTAAACTAAATATGGTTAATTATTTATTCTTTTTCAAGATTTATTTATTAATAAAACCAATTATCTCCTTGATTTCAGATAAAACCTTTTGAGCAATTAATGAAGCTTTTTCAGAACCTTTTTTTAATATTTCATCAATAAAATCAGTGTTTTTGGACAAGTAGGTCATCTTATTATTAATAGGCTCTAAAATTGATATGGCTAAATCAGTTAATTCAGGTTTAAATTCAGCAAAACCTTTGCCAGAAAATTCTTCTAAAACTTTGTTAATACTCTTATTTGATAAAGCTGAATATATACCTATTAAGTTTTTAGCTTCAGGTCTATCAATTAATTCTTCAATTTTATCTGGTATTGGAAATGTATCTGTTTTAGACTTTCTAATTTTTTGACTTATTAGATCTTTATTGTCTTTAAAAGTGATTCTTGAAAATTCTGAAAGTTCAGACTTGCTCATTTTCTTAGATCCATCTCTCAAACTCATAACCCTTGAAGCTGAACCAAAAATTTGAGGCTCAGGTATTGGGAAAAAATCAATGTTATAATAACTGTTAAATGACATAGCAATGTCCCTAGTTAACTCAAGATGTTGTTTTTGGTCATCACCCACAGGAACATGTGTTGCTTTATATAATAATATGTCAGCCGCCATAAGAGTTGGATAGACATATAGACCTACTGTTGCATTTTCTCTGTTTTTTCCTGCTTTTTCTTTAAATTGAGTCATTCTGTTTAACCAACCTAATCTTGCAACACAATTGAAGATCCAAGCCAATTCAGAATGTTGAGATATACTAGATTGATTAAATAGAATTGAACTTTCTGGCTTAATACCAGAAGCAATTAAACCAGCAACAACCTCTCGCGTGTCTTTCAATAAAATTGATGGTGATCTTGGAACAGTTATAGCATGTAAATCTACAACACAATAAATACATTCAAAATCTTTTTGAAGGGATACCCAGTTTTTAATAGCACCAAGATAATTTCCTAGATGAAGATCACCTGTTGGTTGAATTCCAGAAAAAATTTTGCCT
>MDTB01097617.1_pt1 | contig 10075 bp, 9 predicted proteins | sample 811161 | NCBI WGS metagenome assembly MDTB01 (sample SAMN05326650, study PRJNA326480) | marine metagenome | isolation source: seawater | place: Mediterranean Sea | collected 2009
ATTTCAATTAAATCAGTATCTGAAGAATATTTTACTATATGTTCTCCATTACCATTACCAATTCTAATTGAATTAACTGGTATTGAGTTTTCTTTTGCAGTTGATGACCAATTATTAAATTTTCCAAAACTAATTATGTCTTTTGCTAAAGTAATAGCAGATCCACTTGGCTTATCTTTTTTCATTTTGTGATGAGTTTCTTCTATGCTTAAATCATAATCATGAGTGTTCATCATTTTTGCAAGTTTATTATTTAAATTAAAAAACAAATTCATTCCTAAACTGAAATTTGATGAATGTATGAAACTAGTTTTTGTTTCTTTTGTAAGTTTTTTGAAGTTTTGTAAATCATAAACCCAACCAGTAGTTCCACTTACTACAGAAACTCTATTTTTTAAGCAAAATTCAATATTTTTTGATGCTGTTTCAGGTGTACAAAAGTTTATTGCAACATCAGCGCCGTTAATATTTTCAAAAGATGAATTTTTATCAATTATGGAAAGAACTTTATGACCTCTTTTTATAGAATATTTTTCAATCTGCTTGCCCATTTTTCCATAACCTACAATTGCAATATTCATTTTATAAACCCAAATTTAATGAAAAACCTACAGAATTTAAATTTGAAAAATTCCCGTTATCTATGTAGGGCTTAATAGTTAGGTTTTCATTAACGTTATATTGCTTAAGGTGGGCATCAATGTTAGCGTCAAGTATGTTTAAAATATAAAAGCAAACAATGAAAACCATAGACAAATCTCTATTTTTTTTATGAAATTTAGCTCCATCTAATAATCTATTGTCATCTAAAATCAAATTTTGATACTCATCATCAACGTAGCCAGCTTTCCTGCTTTTATATGCATTTCTGTAACTCCAGTATTTTTTTTGATTAAAATCATATGAATATATAGATGATCCTATTGCAGCATAAACTATTGGAACCTTCCAATATTTTTTATTGAAAATTTGACCCATACCAGGAAAAACAGCAGAATAAAATGCTGCTTTTGATGGAGAAAGTGGGTCTAAGTCATCAAAAGATGTTTCAGTACTTTGGGAAAAACAGTTACATATAATTAGTAATGTAATTAAAAGAACGAAACTATTTTTTTTCATGCATTTTTTTATTGAATAATTTAAATTCTTCAATATTATTAAATGGGATTATTATATAACCTTTTTTAGATCCGTTTAACTTAATTTTAACTTCGGATGAATAGGTTTTTTTTAATTGTTTTAAACTAGAATAGTAAGGTTCACCAAGCTTTATTTCTGCTTTCTTCTTTTTCTTCTTTACATTTTTAAAATTATTAGATAATTCTTCTAATTGTCTAACAGAAAGGGATTTTTTTAATATTTTTTTATAAATATTTATCTGATCTTCTTTTTTATCTATCGAGACTAAGGCTTTTCCATGACCCATTGAAATAAAGCCATCTCTAATTCCTGACTGAATTATGGGGTCCAATTTTAATAATCTTAAATAATTTGAAATAGTTGACCTCTGTTTACCTATCCTTCTACTCATTTGATCTTGAGTTAAACCCACTTCTTCAATTAATCGTTTGTAGCTTAAAGCAATTTCTATAGGGTCTAAATCTTGTCTTTGAATATTTTCAACTAATGCCATTTCTAATGATTGTTGATCATTAGCTATTCTTATAAAAGAAGGTATAGATTTTAAATTAAGAAACTGAGCAGCCCTAAACCTTCTTTCACCTGATATGATTTCGTATGATTTAAATTCTGATTTTCTTACAGTTATAGGTTGTATTACGCCTAATTGATCTATCGAATCAGCTAGCTCTTTAATTTTAATTTCACTAAAATTTGTTCTTGGTTGATATGGATTAACTTTTAATTGTTCAATTGGTAAATCAATAACACTTCCAATAATGTATTTAGCATTTTTATCTTTAGCAGACTTAATGTCTGCTAACGGATCATTTAAAATTTCGGATAATCCTCTTCCCAAAGACTGTTTTTTATATGCTTTTGCCATTTAAAGATTATTGTTGATTAATTCTTGAGCTAATTTTATATGGTTTTTAGCCCCTTTACTTGTAACATCATATTCAATTATATTTTTTCCATGGCTTGGAGCTTCACCTAATTTTACATTTCTTGGAATTATTGTTTTAAAAACCATGTTTTGAAAATGTTTTTTTACCTCATCTACTACTTGATTAGATAATCGTAATCTTGAGTCATACATTGTTAATAATAACCCTTCAATTTCTAAATTTTTATTGTGAATTTTTTGGATGCTTTTAATTGTATTGAGTAATTTTCCTAACCCCTCAAGAGCAAAATACTCACATTGAATAGGAATTATAACTGAATTAGCAGCTGTCAATGCGTTTAATGTTATAAGCCCAAGTGAAGGTGCACAATCAATTATTATAAATTCATATTTATCTTTAATTTTATTTAAAGCTTTCGTTAACATGAATTCTCTGTTTGGATGATTGACTAGTTCCAATTCAATACCGACTAAATCAATACTGGAGGGAATTATATCTAAATTGGGAGTTTTTGAATTTAAAATAATATTATTAACTTTTTCAGATTCTTCTAATAAATTATAAGAAGAGTAATTTATTTTTTTTATGTCAATTCCTAACCCAGATGTAGCATTAGCTTGTGGATCTAAATCTATTAAAAGAACTTTTTTTTCCAAAATTCCTAAGCATGCTGAAAGATTTAATGCTGTTGTTGTTTTTCCAACACCACCCTTTTGGTTAGATACAGCAATAATTTTTCCCATAAAAAATATTTTTATAAAAATACGATATTATTAATCTGTAAGTTTGAAAAGTGATTTAATTTGTTAACTAGTTTTTAAGAGAATCTTTATATTCAATAATATAGATTTCTTCATCAGCTTTCTTCATAAAATATTTTTCTCTTGCAAATGCTTCGTAATTGTCAATGTCTTTCAAATACTCAATCAATTTTCTGTCTTTTTCAATTTCTTTTTCTAAGATTTGTTTTTGTTTTTTTAATTCAATTATTTCTTGATTTAACTTATTATGGGATATGAAAGAATTAATATCAAAAAATATCATCCACATTAAAAAAATAACAGTTATTAAAATATAAACATTTGATAAATATTTAAAAATTTTATTTGAAAACACTTTTTTTATTAATGACAACATTTATTTGTTTTGAAATTAAATTTATGATTTTTTTTTCATCAATATCAAAAGCATCTAAAATGAGATCAGCTTTTTTTATAAAAGGTTTGGTATATTTTAAATGCATTGGTTGGCACATTGAAAGAAATCTATCTCTAACCTCATTTTTTGATCTTTTTCTGTGAATGGAGTCTCTATTAATTCTTCTTTTTAGTCTAATCTTTTTTTCAACCTTTAAATAAATTCCAAAATCAATTAAATTAAAAACGGATTGGTTATAGAAAATGTGTAAACCTTCCAAGATTATAATTTTTTTAGGTAAAATGATTCTGTTTTTTTTTAATCTTTTATGAGTTTTATATGAATATACAGGTTCTTTTACTTTTTGATAATTTTTAAGATTATACAGATTATCAACAAGAAGTTTAAAATCTATAGATTTTGGATTATCATAGTTAATTAAACACCTTTCTTGAAAATTCAATTTTTCAAAATTCTTGTAGTAAGAGTCTTGATTTATTATAGCAATATTTTTTTTGTGATAATGTTTTAATAATTCTTTTGCAAGAGTACTTTTTCCAGACCCAGTTCCTCCTGAAATTCCAATTAAAAACATTATTGAATTAATAGATTTAAAAAATTGAAAATAAAGTCAAAATTTAAATAATTACAAATCATTTAGGTAAAATCTTATAAACTCCTTTGTTTTCTATTGCTACATATATATATCCATCAGGACCCTGTTTAATGTCTCTTGGTCTACCTAATTTTTCAGCTATTTTAGTTCTCAAAACAACTTTATTATCTTTAAGTTTGGTTCTTTCAACAAATTTGTAAACTAAGGCTCCAGAGAGTAAACTTCCTTTCCATCCAGGATAAATATCACTTGAGATATACTCAAAGGAACTAGGAGCTATTGAGGGTACCCAATAATATAAAGGCTGTTCCATTCCTGGCAGGCTTTTATTTTTTGTGATAGTTGTTCCGCTATAATTAATTCCATAAGTAATCTTTGGCCAACCATAATTCCCCCCTTTTTTTATAATATTTATTTCATCTCCTCCTCTTGGACCATGCTCATTAGTCCAAATTTCACCTGTTTCAGGATGTTTGAACATTCCTTGAGGGTTCCGATGACCATATGAATATATTGCCTTTTTTGCATCATTTTTATTGTAAAAAGGATTATCTATTGGAATTTTTCCATCGTCGTGAATCCTATAAATTTTTCCTCCATCTAAATTTATGTTTTGTGGGTAAACATCTCTGTTACCACGGTCTCCTATTGAAAAATATAGATAATTTTCGTTATCAAATTCAATTCTTCCGCCAAAATGATATGGCTTTTTTGTATCTGGTTCAGCTTTGTATAAAACTTCTATGTTTTGTAAAGAATTATCGATAAGTTTAGCTCTTGATATTGTTGTATTACCTACATTCTTATCATTGCCAGATGCATAAGAAAAATATACCCAATTATTTTCATTAAAGTTTGGGTGAAGTGCAAGATCCATTAAACCACCTTGACCCTTAAGGAAAATTTTAGGGACACCTTTTATCATTGTTTTCTTGCCATTTTTATAATGAAACATAGTTCCTGATTTGACAGCAGCTAAAATGGAGTTGTCATTAAAAAATTCAATCGACCAAATTATATTCTCATCCTCAAATATTAATTCCATTTCATAGTTAGTTTCTTCTTTTAACATAGAATTTTTTCCTTCCTGATCTAATGGTTTAGGATCTTGAGCACAAGAAAAATTTAAGATTAATAAAACAATAATTGCCAAATAAAAATGCTTTTTCATACTTTTTTTTTTAAAATTAACTACTTTCTGCCATTATATATAAAATATCTAAGAATAAATTTATAATATCCAGGTATAAATTTACTGCAATATCAATCGCTGTTCCCCATGAATCGTCACCCATATTCATTTTTTTTTCTAATTGATTAAAATCATATAATAAGTATCCTGTAAATAAAATGACACCTAAATAAGCTCTAATGATTGAGTATAATCTAGATTTAAAAATTATATTATTGAGAAAACTCATTATAATTAGAATTAGTAATGATATCATTAAAAAACCTTGCATTAGTCCAAAGTCAAATGAGATGAAAAATACTAGTGAAGACGTCAATAGTACTGCGATTGTAGTAGCCATCATAGCTTGAAAAACAACATTTTGCCATTCTTGATGATAATTGTCTTTTTTGAAGTTATTGGATGCTTTTATTTTTTCAATTATAGTTAGATATTTTTTGGATTCAATGTCAAAAAGTTCAGTGGGATTAGACTTTTCATAATACATTGTTTTTTTTTCATCTTTGGCTCCAAAAAGCCTTTCCATTGGTGTTGTTTTTTTGGTAACAACTGTTTTACTGAGTAGTCCAGCCTCTTTCTTATACTTTCTCATTTTGAAATACTCTCCCAAACTCGATACTGTTGGTCCAATACTCCAGCCTATAAAACCAGAGAAAATACCAACAAAAATTAAATTAAGTGGGTACATATTTTTGTATGCTATTATAGCAAAGAGAAATAAAAAACTTCCACCAATAGTTATTACAAACTCTGACTTAGTTTCATAGGCTTTATTAATTCTTGAAAAAAATGTTGTTACTATAAGCATAAATCCAACTATAATAAATGTCTTAGCAAAAAGTATATTAATCATTTTTTAATTTATTTCAAAAGTATTAAGTCGGGATGACAGGATTTGAACCTGCGACCCTACGGCCCCCAGCCGTATACGCTACCAGACTGCGCCACATCCCGTTTTATTCAATATAAGTTTCTATCAATGGTTCAGTTAAAAATAAGTTTTTAAAATAAAAATGGACTTAATTTTCTTCAATTTTAAAATCCTTCGGACGTTTCCAACGAATTGGTGGTTTTGGTTCCTTTTTCATTTTAAATTCCTTAGTTTCTAATAATTTAAGAGCCTCTTCAATTCCTCTTAAAAGCTGAGGATCTTCCCCTTTTGTTGTCATAGATGGATCCTGAATCACCTCAATATCTGGTGCTACACCCTCACCTTCAACTGACCATTTGCCCTCTAAATCTATAAAACCTCCTCTGGGTGCAACCATACGACCACCATCTATAAATCTTGGTGTATCCCATGTGCCAACTAATCCTCCCCAAGTTTTTGTTCCGACAAGAGTTCCTATTTTTTTAAGTTTAAACATGTAGGGGAGAAGGTCTCCACCTGAACCTGCTCTTTCATTAATTAGCATAACTTTAGGTCCCCAAATTCCTGCTAAGGGTGCTGTCCATGGTGTTTTATCATTAGCTTTGCTATTAAAGTATCCAACAGGTTCTCTTTTCATTATATCAATCATATAATCAGCAGCAGAACCTCCACCGTTATTTCTTTCATCTATAATTACACCCTTTTTGTCTTGCTGAGAAAAGTAATACCTGTTGAACGAATTAAATCCACTAGTTGAGGTATTAGGCACATAAACATATGCAAGCTTTCCATTTGATAATTCTTCTACTCTTCTTCGGTTACTTTCAACCCAATCTATTGTTCTTAATCCTCGTTCGCTACTAACTGGTCTAATTATAAGTTTTCTTATATTTTTGGCTGGAATACTTTCACTAACTTCAATATTTATAACTCGATTGGATGTATTTTCTAATAGTTTATATGGATTTTTTTTAGCATCTAATTTTTCTCCATTAATAGAAATAATAAAATCACCTTTTTTGACATCTAACCCAGAAATCCCCAGAGGAGAACGTATTGATGGATTCCATCTTTCACCCTTATATATTTTAGATATTTTATAATGATTTTGATCAATTTCAAAATCACAGCCCAGCAAACCAACTGAAACAGAATTTAAATCAGGCATATCTCCACCTGAAACATATGAGTGACCTACAGCGACTTCTCCACTCATGATATCTACAACATAATTTAAATCAGTACGATGACGAACATGATTTATCCAAGGTGAATACCATTGGTAAATTTTGTCCCACGGTGCACCATGGGTGTTATCTACATACAAGAAATCTCTCATAAATCTCCAGCCTTCTTTAAAAATCTGATGATATTCTGCTTTTGGGTTAACTTTTAATTTAATTCCCATTTTTAAAGAATTTGGTTTTTTAGGTGCTGATTTTGTTGAAACAATTTTCCAACTATTGCCACTTCGAAAGAGAATGTTTTTCCTGTCAAACGACACACTAGCTTCATTGATTTTTTTTGAAAAAGTTGATGATTCGTCTTTCTCAACATTATATTTTATTAATGTAATTCCATCATCATCCCTTCTAAATATAAAAACAGATTTATCAGGCCCTTCGATTAATCCTAAATATTTTCCTTCTTTAATTTTTAATGGAATTGCTCTATCAAAAATATTATTGTCGTCAATTACTACATTTATTTTATCATTTATTTTGTCTTTTTCTTTTGCTTTATTTGGTGTCTCATCATCTGTTTTAGGAAGATTTGGAGAATCTTGGTCTTTTATTAGGCTTATTGCATAGAGACTTCTTGTTAAGTCTGGGTCATAAGAACTCATGTCTAACCATCCAGAGTTTAGACCATAATTGGTGCTTGCAAGTGTATATATAAATTTACCATCTTGACTCCACACTGGTGTTATTGCATCTGCAAGTGGATCTGTTAATTGTATGATAGATTTTGTCACCATATTATAAGCGTAAATTGATTTAAAGTGGTTTCTTTGTTGTTTTGAATATGCAATCCATTTACTATCTGGGGACCAAACTGGATTCATTGTTCTGCTTGGATGCGCATATAAATCTGTATCAACAATAAATGTCGATTTACTGTTTAAACTTAAAACAATAATATTATAGTGAGTATCAGTAAAAGCTAGATAATTTCCGTCTGGAGACCAGGTGGGTTTAAAATAAAATGTTGGATTTGGAATATCAATATTCATCAGCTCTTTTCCAAATTGATCACTAACAACTAATTTATATTCACCACTTTTATCAGAAAACCAAGCTATCCTATCTCCCTTGGGTGACCAAACGGGTGATCTTTCAGCGGATCCATCACTGTTGCTTAAATTTCTCCAACTACCCTCTTTTTTAGGTACACTAAAAATTTCACCCCTGTGTTCAAAAAGTGCTCTTTTTCCACTTGGAGATAGTTGAGCATTGGTTAATTGGTTGGCTCTAACTGTTTCCCATCTAGGTCTTGAAAAGTTCATGTCTGCAGAAATATTGATTTCTAATTTTTTATATTTTCCACTTAAAATTTCAAGTAAGTGTAATTCTCCTCCTTGCTCATAAACAAGCTGATTAGAGTCACTATCAAGACTTTTTACATCAAACTTTTTATGGAATGTTATTTGTTTTTCTTTTCCAGATTCAGAAGAATATTTCCAAATATTACTTGCATAATCTCTTTCAGACAAATAATATATGTCTTCTCCAATCCATACGGGATCAAGGTGACGCTCATTTGTGGGTTGAGAAGTCCTTTTTAAATCCATATTATTAAGATCAACAACCCAAATGGGCATCGCCTGACCTCCACGATAATTTCTCCATTCTGGGTCCCATGAAGTTATTGGAGTGTAAGCTATGTATTTACCATCTGGTGATATTTCACCATATGCAGCTCGGTCTAATGGCATAGATTTTGGAAAACCACCATTTAATGAAATAGTAAAAAATTTATTTGTTTGAGTTGGTTTTGATTCTCTTGTTGAACGAAACATGATTTCATTATTAGGTGTCCAACCTTGAACAATATCTGGGCTGGGATGATATGTCAATCGTCTGGGTTCACCACCTTTTGCTGGCATTACAAACACATCCGTGTTTCCATCATATTGACCAGTAAATGCCACATAATTTCCATCTGGTGAAAAATGTGGGTTTGATTCAGCACCCATATTTGATGTAAGTCTTTTAACATCACTGGTTTCATCAGTGGAAGCAATCCACAAGTCATTTGCATAGACAAAAACAACACTGTTGTTGTGAATACTTGGTTGACGAAGAAGTTTTGTCCCATCTTTTTGACCAAATAAGGGATAAATTAATAGAAAAGTAATAAAACAAGAAAAGCTGTAAAATAATTTCATTATGATTTAGATTTTAATAATTGATTTTGTTCTTTTAGTAAAGCATTCATCTTTGTTAAAAGTTGAATATTTTTAGGTGTGGATAACGTTTTATCCTTAGGATCTTCAGCCCTTTTATTTAACTTGTTGATAAACTTTACAACTATAAAAATAGTGAAACCAACAATTAAAAAATCTACTAAGGTCTCAATAAAAAGGCCATAATTTATAGCTACTTCTTCAATAATTTGATTTCCCAAACTATCCTTTTGACTAGATCTTAAAACCAACTTTTGACTTTCTAAATTAACTCCACTAGAAAGTAGAGAAAGAGGAGGAAGTAAGATTTTTTTAACCAAAACATCTATGACTGAATTAAAGGAAGCTCCTATTATAATTCCAATAGCCATATCTATCATATTTCCTTTAACTGCAAATTCTTTGAATTCTTGTAATAATTTCATTATAATTAGTTTAAATTAATTGTGTAAAAATTAGGGCTATTTAAATTTTTAGATTTAAGGCAATATATATTTTTTTAATAAATTTTAAATAAAAAAAGTTGCTAATTTTTAAAAATAGATAATTCAAACTCTATTAATAATTTGATTTATATAATTAAGGTGTATGGTAAAAAAAATTTCTAAAATAGTTTTAATGTTTTGTGCTTTCTCTTGTAATAATCCAGTTAAAGACACGGTAATAATTGGTCATCGGGGTGCAATGGGTCACGTTACAGAAAACACTATTCCCTCAATAAAAAAGGCAATTGAATTAGGAGTGGATGGCATTGAAATTGATGTTTTTAAATGTGCTAGTGGTGAGATTGTTGTTTTCCATGATAAAAAATTAAATAGGTTGACAA
>MDTB01136302.1_pt1 | contig 10075 bp, 9 predicted proteins | sample 811161 | NCBI WGS metagenome assembly MDTB01 (sample SAMN05326650, study PRJNA326480) | marine metagenome | isolation source: seawater | place: Mediterranean Sea | collected 2009
GCTCTCCCAGCTGAGCTAACCGCCCTGAAAAAATCAGGTAATATTTTTATATGACATTTTCTAATTTTTTAAAACAATTTATTTATATATGTAAAATTTGATAATGTATCTTAACAAACTGCTTAACTAAAAATGGAAAAAATAAATAAGAAAATAACAAATTGCAAAAAATGTACTAGGCTTGTGCATTTTAGAGAAAAAATAGCATTAGAAAAAAGAAAACAATTTCAAGATCAAGTTTATTGGGGAAAACCAGTTCCAGGTTTTGGTGATCAAAAAGCAGAAATTCTAATTCTAGGGTTAGCACCTGCAGCTCATGGTGGGAACAGGACAGGAAGACTATTTACTGGAGATAAGTCTGCAGAGTTTTTGTTTAAATGTTTATTTAATTCCAATTTAGCAAACCAAGCATCTTCACTTCACAAAGGAGACGGTTTAAAATTAAAAAACATATACATTACAGCTGCTCTAAAATGTGTGCCACCATTCGATAAACCAAACTCAGATGAACTAAAAAGTTGTTTTGATTTTTTAAAAAAAGAACTTGATTATTTGCAAAATATTAAAACAATTTTAACTCTTGGAAAGATTGCATTTGATGCGTGCCTAAAGTTTTTTGAAATAAATAAATCCAAGGCAAAATTTATTCACGGTGCAGAATATTTAACTGATACTAATAAAAGGATAGTGGCGTGCTACCATCCCAGCCCAAGAAACGTAAATACTAAGAGAATAAATGAGAAAGGGATGGTAGACTTATTAAGAAAAATTCATGATTTACATAAATAGCAAAAGCAAGTTTATGTTAATTAAGAGATTCCTTAAGTGCTTTACCTGCTCTGAATTTTGGAACGTTTGCAGCTGGAATATTTATGGACTCACCTGTTTGAGGATTTCTTCCAGTTGTGGCTTTACGCTTAGAAACTAAAAAAGTACCAAAGCCTACTAAACGAACGTCACCACCACTCTTTAATGTTGATGTAATGGATTCAAAAACTGAGTCTACAGCTTTTGCGCTATCTGACTTGCTTAAACCTGTGCTATCCGAAACTTGATTAACTAGATCATTTTTATTCACCCTAACCCCCTTTGAAATAACGGAATATTAATAATTTCATAATAATATTAGGTATTTCGAACCTAGTCAATTATAAAAATTAATGAGGCAGGGGAGATTTTTCTCTAGTGATGCTTTTATTAGGTAGATCTATATTCTTCTTGGAATTTTCTTTGTAGGGATAAATTTTAGAAATAAATGCCTTTTTTACTATTTCACTAGCATTTTCTACAAAGTGAATTTCAATATTATCTAGAATTTCTTTTTCTTCTATTTCAGATAAGTCTTTTTTATTTTCAATCGGAATTATTACCTCTTTTATGCCTCCACGAACTGCTGCAAGTAGTTTTTCTTTTAAGCCACCAATAGGTAAGACCCTTCCTCTTAAGGTAATCTCACCAGTCATTGCAATGTTATTTTTTATTGGAACACCTGTAAAAGCAGAAACTATGGCGGTGAACATTGCTATCCCTGCAGAAGGACCATCTTTAGGTGTTGCACCTTCAGGAACATGAACATGAATATCATTCTTTTCAAAAAGAACTGGAGAGATTCCATATTTCTTTGAATTCGAATGGACAAAACTTTGTGCTGCTTGAACAGATTCTTTCATTACATCGCCAAGTTTGCCTGTGTAGTATGCTTTACCTTTCCCAGGCATTTTAACGGCCTCAACTTGAAGAAGTTCACCACCGACTTCGGTCCAGGCCAAACCAGTGCATACTCCAGTTAAAGGTTTGTTTTCTATTTCGCCAAATTTAAATTTTTTGACACCAAGGTAGTTTTCAATATTTCTAGAAGAAATTGACGATTTTTTTCTATTTTTGGTAATTATAAGTTTTAATGCCTTTCTAAGAAGCTTAGAAATTTCTCTCTCAAGATTTCTTACACCTGACTCTCTAGTATAATTTCTTATAATTGATTCAATGGCAGATGCAGCTATTTTGACTTCACTTTTTTTAAGCCCATTTTCAATAATTTGCTTTGGAAGAAGGTACTTTTGAGCGATATTAAGCTTCTCGTTTTCAGTATAACCAGAGATTCTTATAACCTCCATCCTATCAATCAGTGGCTGAGGAATGTTAAGTGTATTAGCAGTGGTAATAAACATTACATTAGAAAGATCATAGTCAACTTCAAGATAATGATCATTAAAATTTTTGTTTTGTTCAGGGTCAAGTACCTCAAGTAAAGCAGATGCAGGATCACCTCTCCAATCCGATCCAATTTTGTCAACCTCATCAAGTAGGAATAGAGGGTTAGAGTATTTTGATTTTTTTAATGATTGGATAATTTTTCCTGGCATCGATCCAATGTAGGTTCTTCTATGACCTCTTATTTCTGATTCATCTCTAATACCTCCAAGTGAGAACTTTATGAAGGGTCTACCTAAAGCTTTTGCTATTGATTTTCCAAGAGAGGTTTTTCCAACGCCCGGAGGTCCTACTAAGCATAAAATTGGACCTTTAGGTTTTTTAACCCTTGTTTGTACAGCAAGGTATTCGATGATTCTATCTTTAACTTTTGTAAGTCCAAAATGATCTTCATTAAGAACCTTTAAAGCTTTATTAAGATTTATACTTGTTTCTAAATTATTGTTCCATGGGATTGAAATAATCCAATCTAAGTAGTTGCGAACAACAGTAGCCTCTGCTGACATTGGCCCCATATGTTTTAATTTCTTAATCTCAGCCTTAACTTTTTCACGCGCTTCATCTGAAAAATTTATTTTTTTTAATTTTTCCTCAATTTCGGCAATTTCATCTTTAGGATCAGATGTTTCGCCTAGCTCCTTCTGAATAGCTTTGATTTGTTCATTAAGGTAGTATTCTTTTTGGGTTTTATCCATCTGACGTTTAACTCTGCTTCTTATCTTTTTTTCAACCTGAAGAACGCCAATTTCATTATCCATAAATTCAATGACTTTTGATAACCTTTTTTTAACTGATAAACATTCTAATAAATCTTGTTTTTCTGATAATCTAATACCCATGTGTGCACTCATCGTATCAGCCAACTTATTAAGATCCGAAATTTGATTTAGACTTACTAAAATCTCAGGAGGAACTTTTCTATTCAATTTAACATAATTTTCAAATTGACTTGTTGCAGTTCTTGAAAGAGCACTCGTTTCCTTGTCATTCTCATAACTTGGTACTTCTAATTTATCAAGATAAGCCTCAAAGAAGTCTGGGTTATCAACATAATGAGAAACTTTAGCTCGCTCTAACCCTTCTACTAAGACCTTAACTGTTCCATCAGGCAATTTTAGTAATTGAAGAATGTTAGCTACGGTACCAAAGTCATATATATCTCCCTTTCCAGGTTCATCGATATTGGCATCCTTTTGTGCAACTAGAAAAATTTCCTTATCATTTTTTTCAGCATACTCTAATGCTTTAATTGATTTAATTCTCCCTACAAACAATGGAACTATCATATTGGGAAATACAACAATGTCTCTTAATGGTAGGATACAAAATGAATCTTTGTAATCTGACATATATTTAGGCTTTTTTATTATAAACTCGATTTGATTTATTATATATATAGAGAGGGTTTTTACTTTTTTCAACTACATCTGCATTTACAACTATTTCATCAACTCCTTCAATTCCAGGAAGCGAAAACATCGTATCTAAGAGAATATTTTCGAGAATTGTTCTCAAACCTCTTGCTCCTGTATTTTTCTCAAGAGCTTTTGACGCCAGCGAATTTAAAGCATCATCGGTAAATTGAAGTTTTACATTTTCAAAGCCAAATAATTTTTGATATTGTTTAATCAAAGCATTTTTAGGTTTAGTTAGAATTTCAATTAAAGCATCTTTATTAAGATCCTCAAGTGTAGCCACAACGGGCAGCCTTCCTACAAATTCTGGGATAAGACCAAATTTAAGTAAATCTTCTGTTTCAATATTTTTTAAAATAGCTCCTATGTTATTCGATGATTTGTCCTTTACTTCTGCTTCAAAACCTATACTAGATTTATCCCCCCTTGTTGAAATAATTTTATCAATGCCTGCAAAAGCTCCTCCACAAATAAACAAAATATTAGTTGTATCAATTTGTAAAAAATCCTGTTGGGGATGTTTTCTGCCACCTTGAGGGGGGACAGATGCAACTGTCCCTTCCATAATTTTAAGTAACGCTTGTTGAACTCCCTCGCCAGAAACATCTCTTGTAATTGATGGGTTATCAGACTTTCTACTAATTTTATCTACTTCATCAATGTAAACAATGCCCCTTTGAGCTCTTTCAACATTGTAATCAGCTGCTTGTAAAAGTTTTAGAATTATATTTTCTACGTCCTCACCAACATAACCAGCTTCAGTTAAGGTAGTAGCATCAGCCATAGTAAATGGAACATCGATAATTCTGGCCAAAGTCTCAGCGATCAGTGTTTTTCCTGAGCCTGTTGGACCGACCAAAAGAACATTAGACTTTGATAGTTCAACATCACTATTACCTGAAAGGTGATCAATCCTTTTATAATGGTTGTGAACAGCAACTGACAATATTTTTTTTGCATCATCTTGTCCAATTACATAATCATTTAGTAATCTATATAGTTCTTTAGGTGTCTCAACACTTGAAGTCTTTGGTGAACCAATGACTTTATTTTCTTCTTTGATGATATCCATGCATAGCTCTACACATTCATCACAAATAAAAACTGTAGGACCAGCAATCAGCTTTCTAACTTCGTGTTGACTTTTACCACAGAAACTGCAAAACAGAGTACTTTTATTGTTATTTTTAGAATCGACCATATGATATTAAAAAAAATAATATTTTATTCTATCCACTGCAACCTTTATTCCAAATCAAAAAATTATTTTTTTTTAATATTTTTCTCAAAATCAGGTCTTTCTGATACAACTTTATCTACTATACCTGTTTTTTTTGCATCGTCAGCACTCATGAAGTAATCTCTTTCCATCATTTTTTCAATAATACTTAAAGACTGGCCAGTATGTTTTTCATAAATGAGGTTTAATTTTTTTTTAAGATTAATTATTTCTTTAGCATGAATTTCAATATCTGTAGCTTGTCCTTGAACTCCTCCTGATGGTTGGTGAGTCATAATCCGAGAATGTGGTAAACAATATCTTTTGCCTCTTGTTCCCGATGCTAATAGCAGAGACCCCATACTTGCGGCTTGACCTACACATACTGTTGACACATCAGGTCTTATGTATTGAATTGTATCATAAATTGCTAATCCTGATGACACTACCCCGCCCGGAGAGTTAATATATAAAAAAATGTCTTTTTTAGGATCTTCTGATTCTAAAAATAAAAACTGAGCACATATAACACTGGAAACTGAATCATTAACCTCTCCAGTTAAAAAAATAATTCTTTCTTTGAGCAATCGTGAAAAAATGTCATAAGATCTCTCACCTCTGTTAGTTTGCTCTACAACTACCGGTATCAAGGAACTCATTTATCTTTCTCCTTTTTATTTATCATTGATTTTTCTGTTTTTAAAAACTCTGAGTCAAATAACTGATCCATGGTACACTTTTTTTCTATTTTTTTACAACTATTTACAATAAAATTCATAACTTTTTCCTCTAAAGCTATTCCTCTTAAATTATTCATCATTTGCGGGTTATTTTTATAAAACTCAACTACTTCTTTTTCCTTGCCTGGATATTTCTGTGCTTCTTCAACAACTGCTTTAGTCAAATCAGAATCTTCAACGTTAATTTTATTATCATCTGAAATTGAACTTATGATTATTCCTAATTTTACTCTTCTTTTTGCAATATCAGAAACTTCTTTTTCATTTTTTTTATCTTGAGATTGAGATTTTAAAAAATTAACTTCTTGCTCTAACATTTTGGAAGGTATTTCAAAATTATTTTTCTTTAATAAAATCTCAGTTGCTTCCCTTCTCATTTTTAAATTTGATAAAGTTTTAAAATCTTTTAGTATTTTTTCCGTTACTTTTTCTTTAAGACTATCTAAGTTTTCCTCTCCAAGCTCTTTGGCTAATTTGTCATCAACTGGAACTTTTTTGACTCTCTCTTGTATATCTTTAATTTTCAAATAGAAATCAGCTTTTTTACCAGCAATTTTTGTTTCTCTATAATCTGAGGGAAAGGTCACACTAATATTTTTCTCATCATCTATATTCAATCCAACCATTTGTTCCTCATAGCCTGGTATGAATTTATTAGAGCCTAAGACAATAGTTTCATCTTTTCCTGAACTTTTATCAAATGCTTTTCCTTCAATCTTTCCTTCATAATCAAAAAGAATTAGATCACCATTCTTTGTAGCTCTTTTATTTTTTAAAGGTGAAAATCGCTCATGTTTTTTTGCAATATCATCTAATGTATTTTGAACATCAGAGTCGCTTACTTGTAATGTAGATTTTTCAATTTTAATTTCACCTAAATTAATTTCTTTGATATCAGGCATTTTTTGAATTATTACATTCAAAGATAAATCTTTGCCTTCTTCATAACTTTTTACATTTACAGTTGGTTGAACTGAAGGTCTTATTTTTTTTTCAACAAGAACTTCTTTCAAATTATCATTAATTAAGTTATCCAGAATTTCAGACATAACAGACTTGGAGTATCTTTTTTTAATAATAGACATGGGAACTTTTCCCGGCCTAAAGCCTGGAATCTTAATGTTTTGAGATAACTCCTGGTACTTTTTATCTAAAATTAAATTAATTTTATTCGCCGGAATAGTCATATTCCATTCAATATCCAAACCCTTATTTTTAATCTCCTCAATCTTAGTCATAATTCAATCCAATAATACGAATGGTACGGGCGGAGGGACTTGAACCCACACGACAAAAGTCACTAGAACCTAAATCTAGCGCGTCTACCAATTCCGCCACGCCCGCAAAATTAAATATAAAAAACAACATTATTATCTTTAAATCAATTATTATTTTTAATACTACTCATTACAGAGGGAATATCGGCTAAAAAATCTTCTACAACCACATTATTTTTTTTATTTGATAGGTCATTTTGTATGCAGACAGCAGCTAAAACTGAAAGATCAAGTTTCATTTTTTGAGCAACCAAACCTGAGATTAATCCACATAAAAGATCCCCAGAACCAGCTGTTGCAAGAGAGTTTGAAGCATTTGAATTTATCCAAACATTTCCATTAGGATAAGAGATAACTGTATCATTACCTTTATAGAGAATAGTTTTAGAAATTAACCTAGAAGCATTTACACAATCCACTATTTTATTTTCGGAGCTTTTAAAGATTTTTTTAAATTCTCCTTTGTGTGGTGTTAAAATTAACGACTTTTTTTTTTTTTATTAATTGATAAAATTCATTTTTTTGATTTTCAAAAATACTTATTGCATCAGCATCTACAATTATTTTTCCATCAAACTTAAAAATTATTTTTTTAATTAAATTTTTATCATAATCCCTTCCCAGTCCAGGGCCAATTACCAATACATCTTTCTTGAGAAGCTGGCTATCAGAATATTCGGCAACGATCGTACCTGGTTCACAATTTGAATAATATTTCAAATGATTTCGATTAACTAATATTGTTGAAAGTCCAGCTCCAACTTTTCTTGAAGCAAATGCAACAAGTCTAGCTGCTCCAGACATAATTCCTCCTATTACAGCCACGTGACCCTTATCGTATTTGCTAATAAAATTATTATGTATGGGTATGTACTTATAAATTTTATCTTTTTTTAATAAATGGATTTTTGGTTTTATTTTTGATGGAATTTTTAAAGGTAGTTTTAACAAAACCATTTCTCCACAGTAGTTTTTGGAGGGAATTAGAAAGTGAGCTGGTTTATAAAAACCCATACAAATAGTCAAAGAAGCAATAATTGATGACCCAAGTATTTGTCCAGTATCAGAATTCAGACCACTTGGAATATCTATTGAAACTATTTTTCTTTTTGAATTATTTATTAGTTCAATAATTTTTTGATCAAATTTTGATAATATTCTATTTAGTCCAGTGCCAAAGAGGCAATCCACAATAATTTCATGAGATTTAATACTTGATTGAAGTTTATTTAGTTTTATCTTTGATTGAATCTTGGAAACCAAAAAAACTTTATTTCTAATCTTCTCTTTAAGAAATTTTGAGGCTTTGATTCCATCTTGTCCGTTATTTCCTTTCCCACAAACAAAAAGTACAGATTTGCCTTTGAATTTCTCCAGTAAAAAATTACCTATTTTTCTTCCAGCAATAACAAGAAGTTGATCTTCAGAATTTTTGGAAATAAATTTATTTTCTGATTCTTTAATTTGCTCTATTGTTAAAATTCTATTTTTGCTCATAATGATTTTAATATGATTAAATATCTCTTTATAATATTTTTTTTACTTATTAACTTTTCAAATTTAAATGCTTCTGATGTTAGAATTAATTCTATAATAACTCTTGAAAATAATATTCCAAAGGAATGTGGAATAAATTTTAAGATTTTAGAAAAAAATAAAACATCAGATACAAAAATTTCTATAAAAAAAAACAAAGATAAAAAAACTACAACTTTTTTTTCTAGTAAATCAGATAATTTTAGAATTGTTGATGCAAATATAATTTCCCCAAACGTCGATCTAAAAAAATTATTAATTAAAGAAAATCAAGATAAAAAAAAATTTGAAATTGAAAACAGTACTGATTTAGATAAAACAAACATGTTTTTTCAAGAAATTTTAATAAGTGGAGGAAAAATTTTGATTAATGAAAAAACACATGAAGTTGTTGGACCTATTGATTCAAAGGTAAGGTTAGAGTATCTTTTTTGTACTGGCGAAATGTTTTTACCCAACTATGAGAAAAATCGATGACAAAATTTAATTTAGAGGAAATTAAAAAACTTATTTCTTTACCATTGAATGATTTAATTTTTGAGGCTCAAAACACACATAAGAAACATTTTGAAACAACTGATTTTCAACTTGCCTCCCTAATGTCCATTAAAACTGGCAGTTGTCCAGAAGATTGTAAATACTGTCCTCAATCAGCCCATTACAATGTAAATTTAAAGAAAGAAAAATTAGTTGAAGTTTCCCAAGTGAGAGAAGCAGCTGAGCTAGCAAAAAAAAATGGTGCTGACAGATTTTGTATGGGTGCTGCATGGAAAAAACTTCCTAAGGGAAAAGACTTTAACAAAGTAATTGAAATGATTAAAACTGTAAAGTCACTGAATCTAGAAGCTTGTGTTACTCTTGGTTCCATCACAGAAGTTCAAGCTAAGGAATTAAAAAAAGCTGGGCTTGATGCATACAATCATAACATTGATACATCTCCAGAATTCTACAAAGAAATAATTTCAACTAGAAGTTTTGAGGAAAGGTTAGATACAATTAAAAATATTCGAAAAGCTGGAATTAGCGTTTGTTGTGGAGGTATTATTGGAATGGGTGAAACATGGGATGATAGAGCAAAAATGTTAGAAGTGTTGGCAAATCTTGATCCTTTTCCAGAAAGTGTACCCATTAATGCTCTTGTTCCTACTAGAGGGACTCCATTAGAAAATAAAGAACCAATCAAACCATTTGATATGGTTAGAATGATTGCTGTTACTCGTATTATCATGCCAACAACTAGAGTAAGATTATCAGCTGGAAGAAAAGAATTATCACCCGAAACTCAAATGCTGTGTTTTTTGGCAGGAGCTAATTCAATATTTTATGGTGATACACTTTTAACTACAGCAAATAATGAAATGGTTGAAGATAAAAAATTAATTGCTGAGTTTGCTGGGTAAACAATCTTTTAGATTTAATTCAATCTAAAAGCCTACTCTTATCATTCAGTTATAATTTCTAATAAAACCGTCTTTGTTAGGCATTTTAATATTTGAAAGCTTTTCTTTATCTATTATTTCTTCATCATATAAATCATTTAATTTCAATAAAAAAGCAGTTATACTGTAAACATTAGAGTCTGAAAAAAACTCTTCATTATCATTTCTTTTTGCTCGTTTTATATAATCAAATATTTTTGGAGCATAGGGCCAAAAATTTCCTATAGTTTTGGAAATA
>MDTB01160797.1_pt1 | contig 10075 bp, 8 predicted proteins | sample 811161 | NCBI WGS metagenome assembly MDTB01 (sample SAMN05326650, study PRJNA326480) | marine metagenome | isolation source: seawater | place: Mediterranean Sea | collected 2009
CGGTTTTGCGCCTCAGCGGGCGATAAAAATCTTCCAGAACAAGTTTTTTGCGGCCTTCTGCAAATTTTGCAAAATCATCCGGCGTGGTGAAAAAATGATCATCTTCCACCAACACCAACCGATTGCCTGCAGCTTTGGTGAGGGCCTCTTGAACCCGCCAGTCACCGGTACGCGTGATGAATATTTGATCCGGTTCGAATTCTTTGGCGGCGCGCAGCATGCCCTCAGCAATGGTTTGAGGTGCTTGTTGTTTTTCAGTTGCGTCATCAAGCGCATAATAAAATACTTGCTTCCCCTCCGCACGGCGGGCATTGCGGAAGTGGCGCATGGCCGCAAAAAACATAATAAGTCTTTTTTTATGCTGTCTGGGAGTGGCTTCCTCAATGGCTTCCGTCATGACGATTGCGTCATGTTCGGGGTCAAAGTCACTGAAAATTTGCGACATTGGATTGAGTTGGTCACCACAAATGACGATGAGCCGCTTCATTATATTATCCTGCCTGATTGGGTGGGGTCGTCTGATTGCCCGTTAATTTCATGAACACATCTTCAAGGTTTGTGCCTTCTGTTTCTAGGTCTGTAATTGAGATGTTTTTTTGTCGAACATCATCCAGCACTTGCAGTGCAGTTTTTTCTCGTGGGTTAAATGTTAGCGCCAGCCTGCCATCCGATTGCAGAGTTGTGTGATAGCTCTCCAGACCTGCCGGAACCTCAGAGAGTGTCGTGTCGGGACGGAGTAAAAGTGTTTTGCTATCCAGTAGGCTCAACAGTTTTGGTGTGTCATCACAAATAACGAGATCGCCATGGTCAATAATTGCAATCCGGTCACAGAGCGCTTGCGCTTCTTCAAGATAATGCGTTGTCAGTACAATCGTAACACCTTGTTCGTTAAGGGCGCGAACATAAGTCCAAAGTTGGTGGCGCAGTTCAATATCCACCCCGGCAGTAGGTTCGTCCAGCACCAGAATGGGCGGTTGATGCACGAGTGCTTTAGCAATCAGTAAACGCCGTCGCATGCCACCCGATAAAGTGCGCGAATAGGCATTAGCCTTATCGCCAAGACCCAGTGTTTCCAGAATCTCCATGCTGCGTCTTTGTTTAGCCTTAACCCCATAAAGCCCCGCCTGCAGATCAAGAGATTCAAGCGGGGTGAAGAAGGGGTCGAAATTAATTTCTTGAGGGACAACTCCTATAGATGCGCGAGCCATGCGTGGATTCTCGTCAATATCAAACCCCCAGACAGATGCTTTGCCTGAAGACTTTATGACAAGTCCGGTAAGAATATTGATGAAAGTGGATTTTCCGGCACCATTAGGGCCCAAAAGGCCAAAAATCATCCCACGAGGAATTTCAAGATCAACACTTTTAAGGGCTTTTTTTTCGGACTGATTGCCGCTGGCCTGATATGTTTTTGTTAGCCCTTCTGCTGTGATAGCATTCTCAATATCGCCATCACTATTATTGTCAGGGTTGGATAAATTCTGCATTATTCTTCCTCAAGTTATTATCAGAACTAGCACGCAGTCTGTTCAAGGCAAAGACTAAAACTAAAAGCAAGGAGTGGCCTCATGAGCCTCAAAAAATCTGATCACCTTTATCTCGTTGATGGTTCTGGTTATATTTTTCGTGCTTTCCATGCATTGCCCCCACTCACCAGAAAAAGTGACAAATTACCGGTTGGTGCTGTTGCCGGGTTCTGCAATATGTTGGTGCGGCTGATGGATGATATGGCGGCAGAAGAAAGCCCGACACACCTTGCTGTAATTTTTGATGCTTCCGGCAAAACATTCAGAAATGATATCTACCCAGAGTATAAAGCCAATCGAGATGCGCCACCTGAAGATTTGGTGCCTCAATTTCCTCTTGTACGTGAAGCTGTGAAAGCATTTGGTATTCCTTCGGTAGAGTTGCAGGGCTATGAGGCCGATGATTTGATTGCGGCCTATACACATGCTGCTACGCACAATGGCGCACGGGTCTCGATTGTATCCTCCGATAAAGATCTCATGCAACTCGTGACTGACCGGGTGAACATGATTGATACAATGAAGGATAAGAAAATTGGCCCTGCCGAGGTGCTGGAAAAATTTGAAGTTGGCCCTGAGCGCGTGATTGATGTTCAATCCCTTGCCGGAGATAGCGTGGATAATGTGCCCGGTGTGCCGGGTATTGGCATTAAAACGGCGGCTCTGTTGATTAATGAATATGGGGACTTGGAAACACTTCTCGATCGCGCCGGAGAAATTAAACAGAATAAACGTCGTGAGAATCTTATTGAATTTGCTGATCAGGCACGGATAAGCCGAGAACTTGTCACGCTTCGAACGGATACACCTCTGCCGATTGATTTAAATGATATGGGTCTGACACCGCCAGAGGCTGAGAAGTTAATGGGATTCCTAAAGGCAATGGAATTCAACACACTGACTCAACGTGTCGGTAAACGCTATGACCTGAGCACTGAGGATTATGAAGCTTCGGCTGAACTGGCGGCTAAAACGTCTGCGGTTTCTTCTTCAGGCGTAACAGAAAGCCCTGCATATGACTTGCCATCGGTTGTAACTGACATGCCGCCTATTGATGCTGCGGCTTATGAATGTGTAACGGATATGACCGTGCTTGATAATTGGATTGAAGCTGCTATCGTGAGTGGTTATGTGGCAATTGATACAGAGACCGATGGCCTTGACGCGGTGAGTTGTCGTCTGGTGGGCGTGTCACTTGCCACCCGCCCTGGTCATGCCTGTTATATTCCGCTCGCGCATGGCATTGGTGAAGGGCTTGCTCTTGCCGATGATGTACCACAGCAACTCGCAGAGACGGATGTTTTGGCGCGGCTCAAGCCACTCTTGCAAGATGCATCAATTATGAAAATCCTGCAAAATGCAAAATTCGATTTACAGGTCCTCACCCAGCGCAAGATTGAGGTTCATCCGGTTGAGGACACGATGTTGATGTCCTATGCCCTTGCCGCAGGTCAGCGCGGTCACGGTATGGATGAACTTTCCGAGCTCTATTTAGGGCATAAGCCCATCTCCATTAAGGAGTTGCTGGGTACGGGCAAGTCACAAATTACATTTGATCAGGTGCCGCTTGAGAAAGCCGCGCCCTATGCCGCAGAGGATGCTGACATCACTTTCAGGCTTTGGCAGATGATGCGGTCCGAACTCGTCAAAGATAGGATGGTGAGTGTATATCAGACAACCGAGAAACCCCTAGTGCCTGTGATTGTAGATATGGAGAAAAACGGTATTTCTGTTGATCGTAATGTGCTTTCTCGCTTGTCAGGAGAATTTGCTCAGAAAATGGCTGCAATGGAAGACGATATTTACAAGTTGGCCGGTGAGACTTTTAATATCGCCAGCCCAAAACAACTCGGCGATATTTTGTTCGATAAAATGGGACTGCCGGGGGGTAAGAAAACTAAAACCGGCGCATGGGGAACGGGTGCGGATGTGTTGGAAGGCCTGGCGGCTGAAGGACATGATTTGGCAGCACAAGTGCTTGAGTGGCGCGGATTGGCAAAACTTAAATCCACCTATACAGATGCCTTGCCCGAATTTATCAATCCCGATACAGGGCGTATTCACACTTCTTATTCACTGGCGTCAACAACAACGGGACGATTAGCCTCGTCGGATCCTAACTTGCAGAATATTCCTATTCGTACAGAGGATGGGCGGCGTATTCGAACGGCTTTTGTTGCAGAGAAGGGTAATCTCCTCGTGAGTGCGGATTATAGTCAGATTGAATTGCGACTGCTCGCGCATATTGCCGATATAGACTCCCTGCGTCAGGCATTTGCTGATGGTCAGGATATTCATGCGATGACAGCTTCAGAAATGTTTGGCGTGCCTTTGGCAGATATGACACCTGAAACACGCCGTCGCGCTAAAGCAATTAATTTCGGGATTATTTATGGCATTTCGGCTTTTGGACTTGCGAACCAGCTGGGCATTTCACGTGGTGAAGCGAGTGCCTATATCAAGGCCTATTTTGAGAAGTTCCCGGGCATCAAGGATTATATGGAAGCGGTCAAGCAAGAGGCCCATGCACAGGGCTATGTCTCCACCCTTTTCGGGCGGCGTATTTATTTGCGTGAGATAGACAGTAAAATACCGGCGCGTCGCGCGTTTGCTGAACGAGCTGCCATTAACGCACCGATACAAGGTACAGCAGCTGATATTATCCGCCGCGCAATGATAGCCATGCCGACTGTTTTGAAAAAGAAATCACCAAAATCACGAATGTTGTTGCAGGTCCATGATGAGTTGATTTTTGAGGCTCCTGAGGCTGAAACCGATAAGTTGATGCAACATGTCAGAGAAGTGATGCAGAATGCGTGCGCCCCTCGCTTATCGTTATCTGTGCCTCTCGTGGTGGAAGCCCAAGCGGCCAAGAACTGGGATGAGGCGCATTAAAGGGGGTTGAGACTTTAATTATCCCTGGCTGTTCTAAATCTTATTCAGCAGCAGGAGCGGACTCGCGTACATCATTGCCGACATAGTCCATGAATTTTTGGAAGTTTGAAACAAACATGCCAACAAGCTTTCGCGCCTGAGCATCATAGGCTTCTATATCATCCCACGTGTTACGCGGATTCAGGATGGAGATGTCAACGCCCGGCACACTAACGGGCACTTCAAAACCGAAGTTTTCGTCAATGCGGAATTCAACATTATTCAAGCTTCCATCCAGTGCAGCGGATAATAGAGCGCGTGTCTCTTTAATCGGCATTCTGTTACCGATGCCGTAAGGTCCACCAGTCCAGCCTGTGTTCACCAACCAACAACTTGCATTATGTTCGGCGATAAGGTCGCGCAAAAGATTGCCATATTCTGATGGATGACGCGGCATAAAGGGTGCGCCAAAACAAGTTGAGAAAGTTGCTTCGGGTTCTGTCACGCCCTTCTCTGTGCCGGCAACCTTGGCGGTATAGCCGGAAAGAAAATGATACATTGCCTGACTAGGCGTCAGGCGTGAGATAGGCGGTAAAACGGAAAACGCATCCGCTGTCAGCATGATTATGCTTTTGGGGTGGCTCGTGCGACCTGTATCTGATGCATTAGGAATAAATGATAGCGGGTAAGCACCGCGGGAATTTTCAGCCAGAGAATTATCATCAAGATCCAGCCTACGGGTTTGCGGATCCATCACAACATTTTCCAGTACGGTACCGAAACGTTGTGTGGTGGCATGAATTTCCGGCTCGGCTTCTGCGGAGAGATTAATCATTTTGGCATAACAACCGCCTTCAAAATTAAACACGCCATTCTCTGACCAGCCATGCTCATCGTCACCAACAAGTGTCCGGTTCGGGTCTGCTGAAAGTGTCGTTTTGCCAGTTCCGCTTAGACCGAAGAAAACAGCTGAGTCATTTTCATTGCCAACATTTACTGAACAGTGCATGGGCATGACGTTTTTCGCCGGCAGCGTGTAATTCAACATTGAAAAGACTGATTTTTTGGTTTCACCTGCGTAGGATGTGCCGCCAATAAGAACAATTTTACGAGCGAAATTAACCGCAATAATCGTCTCGGTTCGTGAGCCATGACGCTCTGGGCTGGCTTTAAAGCTTGGCAGGTTAACAATCACAAATTCTGGATTGAAGTTTTCAAGGTCTTCTGCGGGTGGCTCAATTAAAAGGTTTTGAATAAACAGGGAGTGCCATGCCAATTCGGTATAAACCCGTGTTGGCAATCTATGTGTAACATCCGCGCCGCCATGCAAATCCTGAATAAAAAGCTCACGACCTTCGGTATGAGCTTTCATATCTTCATAGAGATTATCAAATTGTTCTGCCGTGATAGATTTATTATTGTCCCACCAAATGGTGTTTTCCGTTGTCTCGTCACGCACGATGAACTTATCTTGAGCTGAACGGCCTGTATGTTGACCGGTTTTTACAACAAGCGCTCCCCCATCAGCAATTTCACCTTCCCCACGTTCCAGTGACATCTGGTAAAGTGCAGCAGGGCGGTGATTCCAGTGAAGGGCTTTAAGGTGGTTGAACCCGTGAAGATCGGGGCCAAATTTACTTTTGTTAAAACCAGTTTGATCCATGATGGCAATACCCATTAAACCCTTTAAGAACAAATCGCAAAAGAAAAAAGCATATCAAAGAAACTTTTTATCTGTTTAATTTATCTACAATGGCACATTTTAAGCGCGGAGCATTTAACTCTGCAACGTAAAATTATCCAGCTTGTGAACAACTAAGTTAGAGCTAAACTAAAGCTTAGCAACAGCTTATTTGGGGAAGGTACCGAAAGTTTTCCCCAAAAAGGTGTAGAAGGGATAAAAAGAATAGAGAGGGTAATTTGACACGTATTGCGCTTGTAGATGACGACAAAAATATTGTGGCCTCGCTTTCTTTGGCTTTGAAGGGAGAAGGTTTTGATGTGGAGTCTTTTGAGGATGGTGCTGCCGCGCTGGAAGCTTTGACCTCTCAACCTTCAGACAGCTTTGATATTGGTATTTTTGATATCAAAATGCCCAAAATGGATGGCCTCGAGCTTCTTCGTCGATTACGCGCCACGCATGAATTGCCTGTGATTTATCTGACTTCCAAAGACGACGAAATTGATGAGCTTATTGGCCTTAAGATGGGGGCAGATGACTATATTACCAAACCGTTTTCTCAGCGACTATTGATTGAACGTGTACGAACTATTTTACGTCGTACGAAAGCGCGGCAGGTCGTATCAGAAGATGAGGATGATATTATGGAGCGCGGCGGGTTAAGGCTGGATGCGGCGCGGCATGAATGTTTATGGGAAGGCCAGCCTGTTAATTTGACGGTGACGGAGTTTTTGATACTTGAAGCCCTGGCGCAACGTCCAGGTTTTGTCAAAAGTCGGGACGCATTGATGGATGCAGCCTATGAAGATCAGGTCTATGTTGATGATCGTACAATAGACAGTCACATAAAAAGACTTCGCCGTAAGTTCAAAAAAACAGACCAAAATTTTGATGCGATTGAGACACTTTATGGTGTCGGTTACAGGTATAAAGCATGAGGGGGTTGAGTTTTTTAAAATCTGGTCTCTCAGCTCGTCTGGTGGTGATTAACAGCCTTGGACTGTTGGGTTTTTTTGCCGGTATTTTGTTTTTAGGTCAGACACGAGAAAGCCTCACCGATGCCTATACGCAAAGTCTTGAGGTGCAAGCGCAGATTATTGCCGAGGCTCTGGGAGAGTCCGCCGGAGATGACACAGATACCGGTGATATTATTAATGATATTGAGACTGATGAAAACGCCATACAAGCCGGACAAATTATGGCACCGCGTCTGAATGCAGAACTGACTGAACAAATTCTAAGACGCATCATTGCACCCACATTAAATCGGGCTCGGGTTTATGATCGTCAGGGGCAATTGGTGATTGATAGCGATGTTTTGCTTCATTCCGGTGCCGTCATTTCCCGCGATTTACCGCCACCGTCATTCTCAGCGCAAAATGATACTGCCCCCGCGAATAATTTTCAGCCAACCGATACAGATAAAGCCGGTAAGGGCGATGCTGTATTGAAGGCCATTAATATAGCAATGCAGGGAGAGATGCGCGCATCGGCTCAAAGAACTCCCAATGGTGACGATATTGTGATGGTTGCTGTGCCGGTTCAACATTATCGAGCAATTATTGGCGTTCTATTGCTGACCAGCCCACCAGGAGAGATTGATCGTCTTGTAGCGGCAGAACGCACCTTTTTAGCCAAAGTCTTTCTTGTTGTGCTGGGTGTGACGTTGATTTTATCATTTGCCCTCGCCGGGACTATTACCATGCCTGTTCGTCGTCTGGCGACAGCTATTCAGGCATTTCAAGCGGCAGGCGGATCGTTACCTGCACCCGACACTGTGCCGGATTTTTCTGATCGTCAGGATGAAATCGGCGATCTATCTTTAGCCTTACGGGATATGCTGACCCGTTTAATGAACCGGCTGGACACGATTGAAAATTTTGCAGCTGATGTTGCCCATGAACTGAAAAACCCTCTTGCGTCAATTAACAGTGCAGTCCAGTCGCTTGCCTCAACCACTGATGACGAGGCGCGCAAGCAGCTTATGGGAATTTTGCAGGCGGATATATTACGCATGAACCGCCTGATCACAGATATATCAGAAGCCTCTCGCCTTGATGCAGAGTTAGGGCGGGCAGCCGCTGAAAATTTTGACCTTTCGGATTTGTTGAAGCAGATGGTTCCTCTGGTGAATGGTGATATTCAGATAAAAATAAAGGCGCAGGTGAGCATTAATGCGCAGAGAGACCGGATTGCTCAAATCATTCGTAACCTGCTGGATAATGCACTGTCTTTTTCTCCGGCGAAGGAAATTACAGTGCGTTTGGATAGTGACCGGACAGGTATTTTCATTCATGTAGATGATGCAGGGCCGGGCCTGCCTGATGGGGTGGAGCATAAAATTTTTGAACGCTTTTATACAGATCGTCCAAATGAGCATGACCTTCATTCAGGGCTTGGTCTTTCAATTTCGCAACAAATCGCCAGGGCGCATGGGGGCAATGTAACTGCTCGCAACCGGATTAATGCCTATGGTGCGCGGTTCACTTTATTTTTGCCACATCAAGGAAAATAAAACATAAATGGAGCGCTTATGACAAATTTGCAAAATATACCTTCGCTTCACGGAAATTGCTTGTGGGTCAATGAAACTGGTGTGCTGATTTTAGGGGATGCCGCCAGTGGTAAAACCGAACTGGCATTGACGATGATTAATTCAGGGCGCGGTACTCTTGTCGCTGATGATCAGGTTATTATCGAGCGTGAGCACAAAATCTTGATGGCGCGCCCCCCCGAGGGTTTGCAAGGGTTGATGCAAATTCATGGTATTGGCATTGTTAATTTTGATAACATAGCGCCCGTGCCGTTGCATTTGATAATTGAGCTTGTACCGCATACGGATGTGCCGCTCATTCCTGAGAAAAGTGAAAAAGAAATACAAGGCCTGTCTCTCCCCTTACTGAAACTGGCGGGTCATGAGGCGAGTAGTGCCGATAAATTATGGCTTGCGACAAATCTTCTAAAAAAAGAGATGCTTTTTAACGGGTAAACTGTGACACAAAGTCTGTCTTGCCTGAGACGAATTGGTCAGGCATGGTGATAATAGGAGATAATATGATTGGTCTTGTGATAGTGACACATGGCGGCCTCGCCAATGAATTCAGATCTGCGCTTGAGCATGTTGTAGGTGATCAACAACAGCTTGAGGCCATTTGTATTGGCCCGGATGATGATATGGAAAAAAGACGGGAAGACATTGCTATCGCCACCAAAGATGTTGATAGCGGTGATGGTGTGATTTTGTTAACTGATATGTTCGGTGGCACACCATCTAATCTCGCGATTTCTCTGCTAGATCACGGGCGTGTGGAGGTGATTGCAGGTGTAAATCTGCCTATGCTCATTAAACTTGTTGGTGTGCGTGAAAAAATGGGTCTTGAGGAAGCTGTGGAAGCGGCTCAAGACTCAGCGCGGAAATATATTTCTGTAGCCAGTAAAGTACTAAGCCGAAAAGAAGATTAATGCCTGAAGCAGTTGTGGAGATAACCAACAAGCGTGGCCTTCACGCGCGTGCTTCGGCTAAATTTGTAACCTGTGCTCGCAGTTTTGACGCAAAAATTGATGTTATGCGTGAGGGGACAAATGTTCCCGGTACCTCAATAATGGGTCTGATGATGCTGGCAGCAAGTCTCGGTTGTTCTATAAAAATATCAGCTGAGGGCGCCGATGCTGACGTTGCATTAGCCGAACTGGTCGCGCTTGTGCAAAATGGCTTTGGTGAGAATGATGCCGAAGAGAGCACCCAATAATAATCTAAATTCTAATGATTTTAGCGTCTTACTGGTTTTTAGCCATTAGGCCACATATCTATCAAATATAGGTTCTGCAAAACATATAAAGAAATCTTTATATTGTCATTGCCTTCGACCTTTCAGGCTGATAAAAAGCCGATAAATTAATGGAGATACAACATGGCTGAAGATTATAAAGTCGCAGATATGAGCCTCGCTGACTGGGGCAGAAAAGAAATTGCGATTGCGGAAACAGAGATGCC
>MDTB01007911.1_pt1 | contig 10074 bp, 15 predicted proteins | sample 811161 | NCBI WGS metagenome assembly MDTB01 (sample SAMN05326650, study PRJNA326480) | marine metagenome | isolation source: seawater | place: Mediterranean Sea | collected 2009
TATATTTATTTACTAATTTTTTCCTTCCATTTTAAATATCCTTGACTTTTTTTTATATCAAAGGATGGTCCTAATACATTAATAGCGACAGTCATAGCAATTAATTCATTTTCATCTAATGAATTTTTATATTCGTGAATTAATAATAATTCTTCAGAAGTGACATTTGTTATGTTATTATTCATATAATTATTTATTTGTTCTTCTTCCTTATCTGTAATCATTTAATTATAAAGATAAATAAATAAATGATTTCGATTTTAATTATCTGAAAAAACAATAATTAAATCATTATTAAAGTTTTTATTTTTGATTAATATTTCAGTTAAATTTTCTTCTAATTTATAGTTATTTTCAATTAAAAAATTAAATAAGATATCAATGTCATTAACTCCTAAAAATTCTCTTTTATTTTTAGGATTTAAAATACCATGAATACAATGTGGCGGTCTATCACAACAATAAATATCATCATATGGTGATTTTTTTTTCTTGGGAATTGTTTTTATAATTTCAGAAAATGTACTTTTTTCCGGTTTGTTATTAACAGTTAATATTTTTTTATAACATTTATTAATACTATCTAACCATATATAAGTTAAAACTTTGTAAATAGCCATATATATTATATAGAACAAAATTGAATAAAAAAAAGGAAGAATGAATAATGATAATGTCAAAAATATATAGATATAATTTCTCAAAAGAATTTTTAGAAAAAGCTAGCCTATTTTCAAAAAATAATGAATTATCAGATATAAAAACATTTCGAGAAAATTGGAATTTATGGAAACAAGATAATGAAAAATTAATAATAAAAGAAAATAGAAAATTAATAAATATGGGTTATGCTGGAAATATAGATGATAAAATGTTTAAAACCGTAAGATATTATTTAAAAAAGAAAGAAAAGAAAGAGAAGAAAGATAGAAGAAAATATATACCATTAACAAGAGAATTTATAGATTGTATAGATAATCATATTAAAAATTGTAAAGATATAAAACCATCAAATGCTTTTATTGATTTTGAAAAAAAGAATAATAATATTATAAAAAATGAAATAGATTATTTAAAAAAATACTTAAATGATGAAAATTGTAAAGAAAAAATTAAAAAGACGTATAAAAACAGATATTCTAAAAAATAAATTATTAATATTAAAATTAAATGTTTTTTTATATTAATATGAGTAGTTTCATTATGAAAGGTGGAGAATTAATAGATGAAGGAGGATATGGTTGTGTATTTCATCCAGCAATAAATGAAAAAGGTGAAGATTTAAAAACATTAACATTAGTAAGTAAATTACAAAAATATAATACAAGTGCAATCAATGAAATAGAAATCAGCGCAATTATTTCAAAAATAATAGGTTTTCTTAATCATTTTGCACCAGTAATAAGATATTCAAATATAAATGTAAGTAAAATAAAGACAGATAGTTTAAAAAATTGTTCAATAATTTCAGATAAAAAAGTGAAAAAATTAATTAATTTGAAAATGAATTATGTAGATGGTGGTTCATTTTTGAATTATTTAATAAAAAACAAAAATAGTAAAAAAATATTGAATAATATGATTCATTGTTATATTCATATTTTACAAGCAATAAAATTATTATTAGAAAACAATATAATTCATTACGATATAAAAGGTGATAATATATTATTTGATGAAACAAAAGAATTACCAATAATAATAGATTTTGGATTATCTATAAATATGAATTCATTGAAAACAAATACCTTATCAACAGGTATATTAAAAAAATATTTTTATGTTTATGCACCGGATTATTATATTTGGCCTTTAGAAATACATTATATATCTTATTTAATAAATATTAATATGTTACCGGATGATGAAGAATTAAAAGATATAGCAAAAAAAGTTACAAAATATAATAAGGCATTGTATTATAATTTTTCACCAAGTTTTATAGATAACTATGAAAAACTTTGTTATCATCAATTATTAAAATATAAAAAAGAAAAAAATTTAAATCAACAAATAATAACTATATTAAATTATAATGAATATTGGGATAATTATGGATTATCAATATTATATTTGAAATTTTTAAAATATTTCAAAAAAGATAATAATTATGTTTATAATAATTTTACAGTATTTTTCTCTAATTTATTATTAAAAAATATTCATCCAAATCCAGAAGAAAGAGTTAATTTAAATGAAACTTGGAAAATATTTACAGAATTCATATATAATAATAATATCAATAATATTAAAACGTTTGAAAAATTAACACAATTATATATTATTAATCGTGATAATATGAATAAAGAATTACTTAAGGAAAAACAGTATTTACAAAAATTAACTAAAAAATCAATACAAAAAAAGAATTAATTAACGGCGTCTACGGCGTCTACGTTTAGTTTTTCTTTTACGTCTACTTTTACGTCTTTTACGTCTACTTTTACGTGATTTTCTACGACTTTTTCTACTTCTACGACGTCTGTGTCTACGACCACCTTCTTGTGGACCTTCGCTACCACCTTCTTGTTCTCCTTCTTGTCCACCGGTTTGTTGAACAGGTTTACCAGCAGCAGGTGGCGCACCACCAGATTCTAATTCAAATGCGTTTGAAGCAATACCACCACCAACTCTTCTATAACTCTTTTTAGCTTGTTTCAATACATCTTTAAATGCCATACCTTTGTTTTTAGCTTTTACAGCCATAACGTGTTTTAACCAAGCACTTCTTGCCATTATAATATATATTTAGAAAATTAAATTATAAAATCGAATAAGAATATTAAATATAATTTAATTTAATAATAAAATGGTTAAAAATAAATTTGGAGGAAATAGACACAAAAAAATGGCATCTAAAGATACTAAGGTTGTTCATACTCGAAAAACTAGATTTGTGAAAGAAAAAGGAGAAATATACGCAAAAGTATCTAAAATGTATGGTGGAGGACATGCGTTATTAGAATGTGACGATGGTATAGAACGCACATTAGTAATTCGGAATAAATTTAAAAAACGTAATAAACGAGATAACACAATTGTAGAAGGTTGTTATGTTTTAGCTGGTATACGTGAATGGGAAGTAGTTGCTCCTAAAAAGAAACAAAAAGCAGATTTACTTTATGTTTATGGAAAAGATGAAATTACGGATATCAAAACAAAATGTAAATTATTATTTGATAATAATGATAATAAAGATGACGATTTATCTATTGATTTTGTAAATAATGAAATTGAAATAGAGGATATTAAATTACCAACAAATGATAATGCTAAAAAATTAAATTTAAAAACGGATGATGGTGAAGAAGTTAATTGGGATGATATTTAATCATTTAAACTATCCATTATAGCTTGTTGTAAAAATCTATCATTTAACATTTCAGATTCTACATCTAAAATATTTTCTAAGTTTGAATCTTGACGAGGAATAATCGGTCTAGTCATCTGATTACGTAATTCATTTACAGCAAAGTTAAATAACAAATTTTGAAATCTATTATTAGATAAATCTACCATATTATTAGATAAATCTACCATATTATTAGATAAATCTATAGTATGTTCTAAATTTAAAGGTTTTTTAATTGCTTCTTCATTATAATCTAATTCATATCTACATACTGGACAAACATGTTTTTCTTCTTTTAACCATTTTTCAATAGCAGATGTATTAAAAATATGTTTACAAGGTAATTGACTAACTTCTTCTCCTATTTTAAATTTGGTCATAAAAATAGGACAAGTTTTTTGCTCCATTGATTCATTAAATATAATTTTTTTTATATCATTTAATCCTTTTTCAGATATAATTTTTTTATATTTATTTTTTTCTTGAAAAGATTGTTCTAATATATTTCTCATATTTTGCTGTGTAGATGGATCTGAACTTCCAGTCATTATATAATTTATAAATGAATCAAAAGATGTCATTTCATTCATTCCTGATACAGATGGTAAAACAGGTCTTAAAGGTTGTCCGGTAAATTGTTGATACATAAAACTAGTATTATTAGTTATATTTTGTAATTCTGTCTCAAGATCATTTATGACATTTATTATATTATTAGATATATCCATTAATATAATAAATTTTATATTTTTATATTAATTATTTAAGATATTTTGTAATTTACCTTCTAAATGTGTATATCTTTTATTAGATAACAAATCATCCAACATTTTTATTGGTGTAATTTCTGTCAATGCACGCATACCCTTTTCACAAAAAGCATTTAATAACATAGCATTATAACCAGACAACATGGTAACATTTTTTTGTGTAACGGTAGTAGGGAAACCATTAGTTTGTCTCAAATTCCAAAATAAAATATGAGGTGGATTATAAGGTTTCTGATAACTGGATTCCAATCCCGCATTATTAAACATTAATTTTATATTATCATATAATGTATTTCTTTGGTCACTAGTTAAACAACAATCAATTTGCATATCTGAAAAAATTGCTAATACTAAATTTTCTACTTCATCTGGATGAACATTATTAATAATTAAAGAATCACAAATTAATTTCATTGCTTTATAAATATCTGTAGTACCTCCCCAATCAATATGTCTAACTGTTACTGCTTTCTCACAAAAATTCATTTCATCAGATAATTGACACCAACTTGGATTTGTTGAAAAAGTTAATACTCTATTTCTAAAAGCTGGATGAGTTTTTTCAGATACACGAATAGATAAACCTATTGAATTATATAAAGGTATACAATTATCTGTTTCCATTGAACCTGAAGTATCTGCCATAGGAATAATATTGCCTAATAAACCATTTTGCTTTGCATTATCTTTCCATTGTTCATTTATTATATCAATAATCTCTTTATTGTCTTCCATTTTTTTATAATTCAATGCATCTTTTACAAATTCATATACATTACATCGCTTACCTTTTATTGATATACCATTTTTTTTACCATTTTCAATATGTTTTTTCAAATTTTCAGCACAATCTTTTCTATCTTCCAAGTCATAGCGTTCTGATAATTTACCACCTTTTTTTACTTTATTCATAAATGATAATTTTTGTAAATGTAACGTTTTACTAGTAACATTATTGAAATCTATATATCGCCAATTTTTATTACACATCTTAATTTGCGTTGTGTCCAAATATTCATTTATAACTGTTAACATCTTTGTATAATTAATTTTACACTTTAATATTGCTCTTTTTCTTGAATCATTTGTTTTACAATATAATAAATAATGTGGAAACATATCTAATGACAATTTATAATGTAACCAACCAAATTTTGACTTTTCTCTAGGCAACCATTTACCTGCTAATTTTAATGAAATTTTTTCTTTTTTATTCCAATTTAACAAAGCATCATAATCTTGTTTTAAATAATAATTTGATAATTTTATAATATATTTAATAAATTCATGGTCATCATTTCCAGTATAGTTTTTTATATAATTACACATGTATTTTACATCTTTCCAAGAACCATAAGGATGGTCTATTTCATTACATACTAAAAAAGTTTCAAATAAATAATAAGCTAATTTTGGTTCATATAACCACCAATTATATAACATCATATAAGACAAATCTCTTTCTCCTTTACCTTTTATATCTCTACAATTAGCTGTTATTTTAAATAACATTATTAATTTTTTTTTAATATTTCCAGATTTTAAATTTAATAATAATGTTTTAAATTGATTATTTAATTCGGTTGTATCTTTTGTTCTCACTAATTGAAAATAAAATTGTACTATTTTTTCATCAAATTTATTTGACCAACCATGTTCTGCATGACCTTTTTCACCAAATCGTTTATTTTCATCCAAAGCTTTAACAATATTCATTTTATTTAATTTGTTACTTATTCTTTAACTTATTTTTCTAGTTATATTTTTTCTCTTTTTCTTTTTCATTTTATTTATATATATTTTTTTTGTTGAATTATTATTCTTGCTTTTCTCATAATATAACAAATATAAACTATTTATATCTTTGAATAAAGTTATACTATCATTCCATTCAATGTTATTTATTGTTTTACATAAATGAAAAAAATTATATTTTTTTGTATTTAATATATAATCTTTTACATTTTCAGGTTGTAAATCAATATTATATTTTATAATAGATAGTAAATTATATTTACTATTACGATATATGCTATTTTTTTTTAATAAATATAATAGATTTTCTTTTGTTATTGTATTTTCATTTAAAAAATATTTATCTTTTTTTATATATTCTATATTATTATTCTTATTAATGTAGATTATGTTTAAATTAATATTGTCTGTTTTTTCCAAATAAAAATCATTATATAATGCATTTTCTTTTTCTATTTCATTTAACCATGATTCATCCTCATCAATATAAAATTCTTCCATATTATAATTAATTTTGCTTTTAAATATAATATTTTAACTTAATTTATACTAAATCGGTTGGTGGATTCAAAGGGTCGTGTTCATATTCTCCCTCTTCCTCTTCTTCTTCACTCTCAGTATAATATTGATATTTTTCTGCCATTGCTAATGTTATTTTCCAATCTTCCTCATTCATTTGATATTCCTCTTCTTCCTGTTTAAAATCAATACGATTTTTATTATCTTTTGATAAAACAATTAATTTCTCTTCTTTCTTCTTATTTTTATTTTCCTTATTTTGTTTTGCTTTTTTCAAAGCAATATCAAAATTAAATTCACCAATTTTTTGTAATTTTTTATTATCAACATGATTTTCTGTTCGTCTTCTATTGTTTTGTTGAAATCTTCTATTGTTTTGTTGAAATCTTCTATTGTTTTGTTGAAATTTTTTCTTTTTAAAAGTATTTGTTACATTATTTAATTGATTATCATCTTTCTTCCACCTGTTATTTGTTTTTAAATGTGGAGGAACATAATTATTTGAATTATCTCTATCATTATATTTTTTATTATATCTTTGATTCGATTTGAATCTATTTTTTGAAGAATTATCTGATTTTAAACTAGAAAATCTGTTAAACGACATATTATACTATTAATTAGAAGAATTTATTTATATTCGATTTTAAAATAATATAAAGAAATAATAATAAATGTATTTGGGTAATAATCCCAGTCTCTTAACAGCTAAAAAAACTTAATCTCAACTAATTTGCTTAAATAGTATATAATTTACAAGAGACAGTAATTAAAATCGAATAGAATATTTCATTAATTCTTATTTTATAAGAATCAATGACATCAATTTGTTTATATTTACCTAATGTAACTAATAATTATAAATATAATGAAATTAAATATATTTTTAAAAAATATAAATTTGGTATAATTAATTATATAAATATAGTTAAAACTGAATTTAATTATAATAGAGTTTTTATTGATTTTAAATTATGGTTTAATAATGATAAAAATAATACATTAAAAAAAATATTAGAAAACGGCAATTCATTTAAAATATTTTATAATGAACAAGAATTTTGGAATTGTTATAAAGCCAAATCTCGTCTAGATAAATCACGTTGAGTATATGATTTTACTTTTATATAACCCGTTCTAGAATCATACATTATATATTCCGGTGTTAATGAGGGATATTTGTTAAGTGTTGCTTGATTAATAATTGGGTTTTTTTGATATATTAAATATCTATTTGCTGTTTTTTTATTTTTTGGTTTTTTTTCTGTAAATGTAATATAATATGCTATTATAGTTTTATTTTCTAATTCATTTGGCTTTTCTTTATGTACTTTTTCAAGGTGTTTTTTTAATGACCCTTTTTGAGCAAATCCTCTACAACAATCTTTATGTGGACATTGAAAAGGTCTATCTTTCTCTTCGGTATGTTTTGAATAAATATGATTGGTTAATATTATTTTTGGACCTGTTGTAGAATAAGTACAATGAGGACATGTATGAATAACCTTACGTTGTTTCTTATTCATACGATACCATTCAGTATTTTTTCTTTTTACCTGTTGTAGTGTTGGGGATTCTTTGATACTATTAGTTATTATACACATTAATACTTAATTATTTATAGCTATTTTTTCATTCAATTTTATATAATCGATAAAAATTATATAAAAAAATTTTTTAAGGGACTCCGAACAACTGGAGTATGATAAGAAGTTGACCATTTACTCTTCAACCTGATCTACTTCCTTTGGTGAACTAGCATTGACACGAGCTTGCCACGGGTCATCCAGATTAAGCTTACCCTCTTCTTTCTGATTGGCTTCCTTTTTCAGCTTCAATTTCACATCCTTAGGAGAAGATACTACAGGCTTAAACACCTTCGCACCTTCACTGGTTGTGGTAAGGTCTAAGGTTGGTTTACGTCCGTATTTCTTCGCCTTAGGAGCTTCACTAGGGCGTTCAGCATTACTAATACTGACTTTCCAAAACCATGGATCGTCGTATAGAAATTGAACCTCTTTACCCTCTTGAAGTTGCTTAAGGAATTCCTTAGCCTCATAAGACCTCATATTCCACTTACCAGCAGCGAAGTGAACATATGCTGTCTTATACTTACCCTTATTCACAACGTCTACACGTTCTACAAACCCTAAGTTTGCTTGAATAAAGATATGGCGAATACGTCTCCAATTAAGATTAGAGAATACTCTAGGAATGCAAATGCTAATCCCATTGTTAGGATTAGAATTAGTATCAAAATGTTTAGTATTAGATTGGCTTGACATATTTATTATAAGATTTCTGACTTGTTGGTATAATACTAACTATATGGTACATTTTCATTCGATTTTCTGTATAATTTTGTACTTATTAAGAAAAATTTTATATATTTAATATTATTACATATCATATGACTATAGTATACAAATCCAATAGTATTACCATTACAAAAAATAAAAAGAATGATTTCGTTTTATCATATGAGGATGATAATTATAAACATTTTTGGAGTAATACTATTTCACAATTAGAATCTTATAAACAAAGTCAAACAAAAACTCAAAAACAAGCTTTTTTTAATGCTTATAGTATAGAACCACTTACTGAATTATTAAAAATTAAAAAAAATCTATTATCTTATCGACACGCCATGTTATTATTTCTTTGTATTGGTGACCAATTAAATTATTTAGAAAAAGATAAACACTCCGTATTAACATTTGATTTAAAAGATATTATTATTATTAATAGCAATGCTGATAGAAACGATTCTATTTTTCTATTTTTAAATACTAAAAAATTTTATCCTATCAAAGATAAACAAATTGTTATCAATAATCCTTTCAATATAAAAAATTTATTTTTATCACCTGAATTAAAAAATATAAATTCATTACCCGCTCATATTCCCTTATCTAGTTCATATTATTCTATTGCGTTTCTTATTTCATTTTGTTTAAATAATTCTATCATAAAATCAAACCATACATTTAAAGAATTTTTAGATCATTTAACAATCATTAGAGATACAAAATTATATTTCTCTTTGATTAGATGCTTAGATGATAAACCTCAAAATAGATTTTATTTATTTATTTAATTTCTTAATAATAAATATAATGTCGATATATTTATTAGCAAAAAAAGCAAAACGTCATCAAAGTGAAAAAGTTAAAAATAGCGTTAGTCCATTTTATCTTAATATGACTCATACCGGTAGATTAATTACAAAATGTAATACTAATTCTCCTACTCCTGCTCCTCAAAAATGTTATAGTCAATATATGAAACAAAGAGTTTCTAAATATATTAATAATAGAACTGATGTTATGCATAAAAGAATGCCTGATTTTTGGTCTTCTCAACATACTGCTAATTTAACATCCAAAACTATCATGGACCAAACTTGTTGTGATCAAACAGTTCAACCAAAATGTTATAATAATTGTGATGGAACACGTAATAATAAATCTACTGTCACTAAAGACGTCGGTTTAGACAAATCATCCAGTTGGAAAATTGCAAAAGTTAAAGCTGCTCGCGTTTGTATTTGTGAAAAAACTAATGGTAAATATAATAAATATGAAACCAAAATTTTCGGCAATAAACCTTATGCTTGTAGAGGTTAAATATTATAATTATATTTTATATAATTATTACATTCATTACTAAAATCCA
>MDTB01088603.1_pt1 | contig 10074 bp, 23 predicted proteins | sample 811161 | NCBI WGS metagenome assembly MDTB01 (sample SAMN05326650, study PRJNA326480) | marine metagenome | isolation source: seawater | place: Mediterranean Sea | collected 2009
AAGTCATAGTTTCTTATAAGCCTTTCAACCAAGTCTCCACCATTGTTTACTTCAGCAACAATTCTATCAGCATTCCACTCATAAAATGTGTTAATAGCTATTCTACCCCATTTCTCAGGTGTATGTCTCCCTGATAAGTCCTCTAATACATAAAAATGATTTTTATGATCTTTACCAACAACCACAATACCTGTTTCATCACTATTTGCATTAGCTGTTACTGCTGGGTCAATAGCTACTATAATCTGTTGTAGGTCAACTTCATCGTTAGTTCTACATTCATCAATAAGTTGTGGAGTCCATAAAGCACCCTCTACGTTTTCTATAAGTTCTGCATATAATTCTTGTCTACCTAAATTAGTTCCTTCATATCTTTCTTTAAGCATTTTTAAAGCACTATCAGCTAAGTTTTCTGCATTTTCAAAGGTAGAACCAGTTGTTATATGTATGTCATCTCTTTTGACTAAATCTTTTATTATCTTATTAGGTTTGGGTGTAGTTGTTATTACACACTGTGGATTGTTTCCTAATCTCAATCCAAACATCAATTGGTCAAAAGCTTCAGGGTATCGCCAAGCAGCTATCTCGTCACACCATGCTCTATGAAACTGTGGTCCTCTTAATCTGTCAGGTTCTTGTGCTGCATATCCGATTATCTTAGAACCATTCCATAATCTTATTTCAGATACACTTGATGAATAACCTTTTTGATCTCTTGATTTAATAAAACATTCTCTAGGGATTACTTTTAATAAACCACTCTCTCCACCAAAACAAACTCTTCTAAGGTCTCCATGTGTCGGTGCTACTACAGCACACATAGTATTAGGATTACGCATAGCGTATAAACCTATATCTTCTGCACCACATCTTGTTTTGCCAAAACCTCTTCCTGCCATAACAAGCCATATAAGATAATCACCTTTAGGTGCTAGTTGTTTTTTACGAGCAGTCTTTAGCCAATCAGTGTAATGAGTCGCTGTCGCTTGTAAGGCGTTGCTCTTTAACTGAGTCCAATAGTTCCATAACTGACTTGAAGGCATCTGCTTCTTTAATAGTTTGGTTGACATTGATATTCTCTGTTACTTCTCCCATAGATATTTTACCAAGCTTCTGTGCTAACAATAATGAATTAGTTAAAGCTAAGAATTGATTCGGTGCAAATGGTTTAGCACCATTGTTCATTGCATCTTCATTTATATTTAAATAATAACTTACTTGATTTATTACATCGTTAGCTTTTTCTAATAGCCTATCATCAAATCTAACAGATTCTTTTGCTATTTTTTTCTGTCTTTCTTCAATGATCTTTTCTTGTAACTCTAAATTATATTGTTCTCTAAGTGCTTTCCACCCTTCAGATTGTGATGCTCTGTAAAGAGTAGCTGGTGCAATATTATATTTTTTGATTAAATTTTCTATTGTGAAGTATTTAATTTTTCCTGACTTTTGTTCAACACCTTGTATAAACTCAACCCTAATCTTAGTTTTAAGTTCTTCTGTTAATTTTGTTTTTGTTGATTTTTTACTCATGATTTATCAGACTTTATCATAAAACATTCCAATACGTAAAATAATTAATTAAAATAATTATGTCATTTTGTATTAAGATATGTTATAATCACTATATGGGTAAATTTTTATAAATTGAAAAGGAGAATAAAATGAAAGATAAAATGAAAAATAAGTGGTGGGTTTACATCAACGGATATAGAGTTGTTGAAACTAAGTCCATCGGATATAAATGGGTTCGTTATCGCACATCTGAGCATTCACGCTTTAAAAGAATCAGTAGAGTCAAATGGGATAAAGCTTGTATAAGAAGTTTATTAGAACAGCAATACAGGTTAGACATTTATAATCTTGCTAAAGACTTTGGTATATCTAATGTGAAAAAGTCTCGTAAGAAATATGGTTGGTCTTATAAAACTTTTGCAGAATTGGAGTATGAGGTTTTATTAAAAAAGCAATCCTGTAACTTGGGGTTAGTAGCATGAAGTATAAACAAGTTAAACGACTTTCCTCTAAATCATTTGGTGGTTGGGAAATGAGAATGAATGGATTGCAACAAACAGGCATGTCTGCAAAAGAGTTTTTAAAGAAATGCACAACCACAACAGCAATAACTAGACAACCTCTATCTAAAGAAGATGCTAAAAGAGTATTAAATAGAACTATCAATAATCAATGTTGGTATTCAGATAATGGTAAATACAAAGTTGTCGTAAATGTTTTATCAGAGGGTGATGGTTTTTGTCATGATAAATTCTTTGAAGGCACTGTTTGGCTTTCAATAAGAATTAACAATGGAGATGATTACCTATGTGACTGGCGTGAGTTTCAACAGATCAAAAATGAACTATGTGGAGAAGAGTATTGTGGTATAGAATTTTATCCACCTGAGAGCAGAATGGTTGATACTGTGAATGTCTTTCATATATGGGTGATGCCAAAAGGCAAAGACATACCACTGGGTTATGCATATAGAGATGTGTCTTTTGACCAAGAGCCAAATCAAAGAAAAGAGAATCAATAATACAAAATGAATTGATTAAATTTACAAATGAATTTATATTGTTAAACCCAAATAAGGTTTTGGGGTTTCAGAGGAGAACTAAATGTCAATAGAATGTCTAAACAAAGCCATCAATCTACAATTCAAAACACAAACACCAACTAAACGATTAATCTTAATACTACTAGCAAACTACTGTGATGAAAAAAACAGTTGCTTTCCTTCATATGCACACATTGGCAAACTTGCTGGATTAAAAGATGTAAAACATATAGCAAATATTATTAAAGAGTTTGAACAACTTGGTTTTTTAAAAGTAGAAAAAAGATACAAAGAAAATGGTGGTAACTTATCAAATCGTTATCATTTGACCCTAGAGGGTCTACACACCCCCCCTATGGGTGCTGACACCACTACCCCCCTAGTTTCCACACCATGCAATACTAAAGAAGAAACTAAAGATGATACTAAAGTATCTTATAAGCCAAATGATGTAGAAGAATTTCTACCTCTTACTGATAAAGACTTTGATGACTTTTGGCAACTGTATCCAAGAAAAGAAAATAAGTTTCAAGCAAAGCTAAAATATTTTCAGATCACAAAAACTTATCAAGCTGATAAATTAAAAGAGATGCTTGTAAGATACCTCAATGAGATACAAGTAAAAAAGAAAGATAAAACATTTATTCCTTACGCTTCTACTTGGCTTCATCAAAAAAGATTTCTTGATTATGAAGATTATGAGATACAAGAAATCAAACAAACTAAATTATCTAGTGGTAATTGGTATGATGAACTGGAACTTACTTAAAGATAAAAGTCATTCGGTGTCACAGCACCTTCAGTAAATTCATAAATAACTTTTATTTCAGCAGGTCTTGGATAACGCAAAGCTTTACCATTCTCGTCAAAGTTTATGTATTTGGATAAACCACCCTGTGTTAATCTGTGTCCAGTTTTTTGATGTAATTCTTCTATAAACTTCTCTTGTGTTAGTTTTTTTGTTTCTAGGTATTTTTTTAGCTTCATGTATAACTCCTTGACTTCTCTATACTTATTTCGCAAGTATAAACCTTTTTGTAATAAAATTGAATAAAAAGCTTGATTTAATATTTAAAAAGATTAATATATAACAATTAGTAATAAATTGATAATAAAATGAAACAACCAAAACTTAAATTCACTAGAATAGAAATACTGATAATCAGAAAAAATCTTTCTGAATCTTATTTAGAACATGAACTTATGTCATCAGAAATTGGACTTAGTAGAGCAAAAGATGACAATGCTTCAGAAAAAGAAATTGATTTATGGAAAGCACATGTCAACAATATTAAAAATCAAAGAAAAGTAAATAAAAATCTAATTAGAAGAATTGATAAGTATTTTGGGTTTGATAATGAACAGCAATAATCCTTTTGACCAGTTTGATATAGAACACTTATCAGCTAGTTCTATAAATCTATTTATGCAAGACATACCTTTATTTATTGTTAGGTATCTTGCTAAACACAAAGCACCAACTAATCCTGCAATGTTAAGAGGAACAGTTATAGACCATGCAATAGGAAACAAGACATCAGTTGCACAAGCACAAAAAGAGTTTATGAAGATAATGAACTATGAAAAAAAACAGGGCAATGTGTTTGACCAAGATAAAGCAGAAACAGAATATAACAATATAGAAAAGTATTTAGAGATTGGTTTGCCTTTTTATAAAGACTTAGGTGAGCCTGAAAGTTATCAAAAAAAAGTAGAACTAGAATTTGATGATCTGCCTATAAAAATTTTAGGATTTGTTGATATGGAATATAAAGACTGTATTAGGGATATAAAGACTACTGCAAAAAAACCATCAGCACTAACCCCACAAGTTCAACGTCAGATAGCAGTGTATGCTACTGCATTGGAAAAAAATCGTGCTTATGCCGATTACCTTTATGTGACCAAAACGAAAGCAGAGGTCATAACCTTTGAGGTAGACGATATAGACATGAGATTAAATGAGGTGTATAGGGTTGCATTAGCAATGATGAACCTTTTACAAAATAATGATATTAACTCTTTGGTTGAGCAGTTCTATCCTGACATGACTTCGTTCATGTGGGACGACAGTAGTATTGCAATAGCTAAAGAACTATGGAGAATAAAATGAAATCAACTGATACATTGATAAATGCTTTGGTCAAGGCACAACAAGAAATTGACCATGTAGTGCAAGATGCAAATAACCCTTTTTTTAAAAGCGACTACGCTAGTTTGAAAGAGGTTATTGATTCTGTAAAAAAACCACTTAACGACAATGGTATATTGTTACAACAAGTAGCACATGATTGTGATGTGGGTGTTTGTATAGAAACAATCTTTTATGGGCATGGTGGCACTTTGTCCAGTGGTAGGGTAACAATACCTGCAGCTAAGCAAGACCCACAGGCTTATGGATCAGCACTTAGCTATGCAAAAAGATATTCACTACTTATGGCTTGTGGTGTTGCTACAAGACAAGAAGATGATGACGGAGAAAAAGCTATGCAACGAAATAAACCTAAAGTTGTAAAGCAACCAGCACAAAACAATGACGAGTCAGACTGGTAATGAAAATACCAAATTGCATAAAAGAGAAACCAATGAATAAATACACAGTTGATGACTGTGTATTTATCGTGCTACACAAAGCTTATTTAAAAAACGAGTGGCGTATGTTTCATGAAATACAACAATCTATTCAAAATGCATATACAAACACTTATGGTGAACAATATGCTAGAAAAAGAAGGTTTTATGGAGAAAACACAATTGCAGCTTGTGTGAGGAACATGAGAAAAGCTAGATGTAGAGAATGTTATAACTTACCATTGGATATGAATACTGAGGTTATTGTTAAAAGAAAAAGACATAATAGTAGAGGTTATGAATATAAATTACAATATTAAGGAGATATAAATGTATGAAAAAAAAGAAATGAAAAACAACACTGGTGCTTTATTTACTGATGATAAAGTTTCGGTAGTTAGAAAAGGTAAAATAAAGATCAATGATGAAATTAGATATGCAAGTATTATAAAGTTTGAGATACCAAATCAAGAACCTAAATATGAGTTATCTATATCTGTAGGATTACTTCATGTCAATGATGCAGAAAGTAAAAAGAACTTTAAATCACCTGATATAAGTGGAACTGTAACCATTGACAATCAACAGTTTAAGTTTGGTGGTTGGAGTAAAGAGTCTGACAGTGGTGTTAAATATACCAGTGTAGGCATGACTGATGCAGTGAAAAAAGAAGAATCAACAAGTGAGTCTTACTTTCCAAGTGACGAAGTAGATGATGGATTACCATTTTGACATGATTCATGCAAGACTTAGGAATAATAAGATTTGCAAAAGAAGATGATCTCAAATACATTAATCATCTAAGTAAATTAGAAAGCAAATCATTAGGTTTTATACCTAATCCTGCATACTTATCAGCAATTACAGGTATTAAAACTGGTAAGCGTTGGAGTCTTATATGTAATGACAAACTATTTGTTTGTGAATGTAATGGTGATTTAGTAGGATTTTGTTTAGCCAGTTTTGGTCATTCGTATAAAAATGTTATGACACGACAAGGTAAAATAGCACAAATATGTTTACAAAATGATGCTCGTATGTTGCAAAGAGGTAGATTGCTTTTAGATTCAGTAGTAGATTATGGAGAATCTGTTTACACATTTAATTGGTTATGTGGTTGTGCAAATGATTTAGAAAGTAATGTATTTTGGAAAGCTATGGGTTGGAAAAAAGTCGGACAACGCAAAGGTATAAGTAGTAGTAATACATGGAAACAAACAAGTAAAAGAGATATTAATATATATATGTATAGCAAAACAGATATGTTTTTATGAGTAAAAGAATTGTCAATAAAGAACATCTTAAATATGTTTCTACCTTACCTTGTTTTATTACAAGAGTAGGATTTATAAGTTGCAAAGGACCAATACAAGTACATCACCTATTAAAACCTAGTGATGGCAAAAGAGGGTGGGGTCTGAAAGCTGGTGACGATCAAGTTATACCACTGTGTATGTATCATCATGCACAACTTCATACTAAGTTTGGAAATGAATTTAAGTTCTTAAAACATTATGGGTTTAAAGAAAAAGCAGCACAAGAATATGCAAAGCAATTATGGGAAAGAAGTTCTGATACTTATGAATCTGATGATGATCTACCCTTTTAAAATAAATTAAAAAATATTCCAAAAAGTATTGATATATTATTCCATTATGGTATATAATACTTATATGTTAAATAAATTGAAGGAGATAAAATGAATATACAACTAAAGAAAAACCTTGATTACGAAAATAATTTTGATGGAACATATTGTGTTTATTTAAATGGCAGACCAGTCGGAAATGATGCTGATAAAGTTGTTTTAAATACACAATGGCACAAATTAGGTTTTAAAAACATTTATGTTGGAAAGCCAAATGGTCATGAAAAAGCAATATTAGGACAAACAAAAACTGATAAGTCATTTGAAATTTTTGGTGGTCATAAATGGGGTGGTAGTCACAATGATTGGTTTTTGGTAATTAATGACATAACTATTGCACATGCTAAAAATGCAAAATCATTATTGCAATTATTAGTTTGTATTGAATGGACAGATGAACAAATTCAATCATCAAATGATTTATATAAAAGGAGAATGCAATGAGATACGAACTATATGTATATCTAACCAAAAGCAAGTTTTGGTTTAAAGTCTTACAAACATCAGATCAACGATTCTTTGATTACAAGAAAAGAAAGCTTGTAAAAGATGGTCATCAAGTAAAAGAATCTGTTAACTATATAGGTGCTTAATATGAGTAGATTATTTAGAGAAATGCATGATAAATGGGAAAACGAACCTGAAACATTAACACCTGAAGAACAACTTGAAAGAGCAGAGTTTAACAAACAAGTTGCTGAAGATGAATACAGGGAAGCTAAGCAAAATGTTCTATATGGAACAAAAAATGCTAATATTAAATAAAAAGGGGTGAAATATGCATTTAGAAAATTTTGTATACAACAACAAAGATACTTATATAAATAACTTTTATCGTTGGTATCACGCAAATACTGTAGAAAGAGAAATATATAAAGAGCCTAAACTACCACAAGATGATGCAGAAACAATGTTTCGTAAGATGTGGGGCTATAAGCAATTTGAGAATGAGGTTTTTATTAATTAACATGATTAAAGAAAAATTTAACGAAAAGCAATACTGGGAAGAAAGAACAAAAGCTTATCCTAAAGTAACAGAAACAATAAGTCAGTGGAATAAAAACTCACAGATTGAACAGCTAAACCACATTAAAGACTTAGAAAAACACATAGATTATATTCAAATGGTGTTAAAAGAAAAACAAGATGAATTGTTTTGTGCCAAGATTGAATATGAAAAATTTAATGAATAAACTTAGTTTTAACAAAAAAAAACAGAACACACAAGGAGTTCAATTTAGAATTGATCCAAAAACAAATCAAAACTTAACAGTGTTAAGAAATTATTATTCTGCAGAAACTGGTAGAAAAATTACAACAGGTGAAATTTGTAAAAAACTAATCAATCAACACATAGAAAATTTAAAATTACAAACAATAGAAAAAGATGTCCTCTAAGACTTTTCAGACTTATACATAATATTAAGTCCTGCTAAAGTACATAGGCGATTCTTTTCATCTAAACCTTTAGATGTAAGCTTATAATCATTACCATTTAACTCTATATAACCATGTGTTATTAAATCAGTAAGATAATCACTTGGGATAGAATCACCAAACATAATGTTTAAAATACCACCTAATCGTTTAGTCTGTGTTTTACTTAATGCCATTATATTATTAAAAGTGTTACAGTTATTAAAAGAAAAAAATATAGCAAAGGTTCATATCTACTATTAAACATCACTCCAATCTTGACCTTGAAATAGCAAAGCTTCAGCTTCCCTTCTTCGTATTAAACCCTGTTTTACTTGACCACCAGCTTTATTCCATCTCTTAATTTGATTTGGTACATCATTCCAATCTTTGTTATTTAATTTTTGCAAAAGTGTACTACTAGAAAGGTTTGATGGACCTAAATTAAACACCCATGATACGAGTGCGTCAAATTCATTTTGTTTTAAATCAGTTTTTACCATGTCATTTATATAACCCTCATACTCATACATTTCATGTAACAATAAACTATCAGCTTCTTCTTGTGTAATAGTATCGCCTTCTTTGACATCTTTGGTTGAGCCATATCCTATTGTTAAAACATTAGCTGCACAACGATATGCTGCAAGTTCACAACCCTCAAATTTCTTAATTAAAGATAATCCTTCTTGTGATATTTTCATATTATTCTCCCCATGTTCCGTCATCTCTGACTTTTGCTGTTTTTTTGCCACCCCAGTACTCAACTGCGTGTCCTTCATCAATAAGCATTTGACAAATACTTTTGCCATCTTCTGTATAAGGAATGCCAAGTATTCTGCCATATTTACCTTTGCCTAATGATTGTACTTTGAATGATCCTACGCATAGTTCTATAAGTCTGTCTTTTGCTTTAAGTCCTAATGCCTTTTCTTCTAAATTTCTTGTGCGTGATTCAGGTGTGTCTATACCTGCTAATCGCACTCTTTGTTTGTGTAGCTTTACTGAAAAGCCTAAATCTAGCACTACATCTATGGTATCTCCATCTACTACCCTATCCAATAAAGCATTGTATACGAATGGTGTAACGCTATCAGACATGACTACTTATCTTTTGCTTTCATAATGTTAAGAGCAAGTAACTCTACAACTGAATACAATTTTTTAATCATATTGTCATCTTTTGGTGTCGGAGTTAATGCACAAACAATTGATGCAATACATACAACGCCTGTGATAATTCCTAACCATTCTCCTATAAATCCAAACATAATTGTTCTCCTTTTATTTATGGAGTTTTAATTCTATCAGATATTTACTTAGGTTTGTCAACTGTTACCTTTCTGTAATAAACCACTACATCTTTCAATTCAGTGATATACCTCTTTAATTCTTGCATGTTATAAGCCATAACTTCGTAATCAGGTATGGTCATAGCAAGAAAAACTAACTCACCTTCTTGTTCTTCAATCATTGCTAACTGGTCTTCCCAGTTTTCAGGAGTTATTACAATCCATTTAGGTTCTTGTAAATCAATTTCTCTAGGCATAATAGGTTGTACTATTTTCCTATCTAGTGGCTTTGCTGTTACTTCTATCTGTTTAGTCGGTATCAGACTGCAACTGCAAACCATCATCAAGATCATCAATTGTTGAGCTGATGTTCTCAATATCTTCCATGATATGTTTTGTTCCATTATTTATTTTCCTTTGCATTTCTACTGGGTCTGCCAGTATTTTTGCAGATAGTTCATAGTTCTGTATAAATTGTGTATATCTGTTTAGTTCTCTTTGAGCTGCTTGGCTTTTTGCAGATAGTTCATTCATTTGTGTTGTTTGTAGTTCAAAATCAGCTTGTATTGATTTAATTGCTTCTTCTTGTG
>MDTB01163777.1_pt1 | contig 10074 bp, 6 predicted proteins | sample 811161 | NCBI WGS metagenome assembly MDTB01 (sample SAMN05326650, study PRJNA326480) | marine metagenome | isolation source: seawater | place: Mediterranean Sea | collected 2009
AAAGTATTGCAACTTTTTCTTCAAAAAGGATCATATTCAAAAAAGATATTTTTTGACGAGAAAAATTTTAATTTATTTAATTTCCGTCATTTTCAGGACAAAAAAGTAAGAAGGGGTATAGGTTTTGATAAACCTGAGTTGGATCCAGACGATCCAAATACATGTAGTTGTGTTTCTGAGAGTAGTTTTGGTCATTATGGATTTACAGGATCAATGGTTTGGGTTGACCCTGAAACAGAAATTATATATGTCTTTTTATCAAATAGAACCTTTCCGGATGAGACTAACAACTCACTTTCAGAATTTAATATTAGGACAGAATTACAAAAAATCGTTCATGAAGCATTTGAATAAATGAAAATAATTATTGTTTGTTATCCAACATATGGAGGTAGTGGTGTTTTAGCAACTGAACTTGGTCATAAATTAGCTCAACTTGGTCACAAAATCCATTTTGTTGCATATAAAAAACCAGTTAGATTAAAACTCATAGATGACAAAGTTCTTTTTCATAAAGTCAATGTCCCCTTTTATCCTTTATTTAATTTTCAGCCGTATGAACTTGCTTTGTCTAGTAAGATTGTTGAAATTTCAGAAAGTAACCCAATTGATTTAATCCATGTTCATTATGCTATTCCTCATGCATATGCTGCGTTTATGGCTAAGGAAATGTTAAAAACAAAAAATATTAATCTGCCAATCGTGACGACATTGCATGGTACAGATATTACTTTAGTTGGAAAACATCCCTTTTATCGACGCGCAGTAAAATTTTCAATTCAGAGTTCTGATATAGTGACATCGGTTTCTAATAGTTTAAAACAAGACACAATAGATTTTTTTAAAATTGACAAAGAAATTGAAGTAATACCAAACTTTATTGATGTTAAACGATTTAAATTAAAAAATGAAAATTGTAAACAAAATGACAAGATCATAATATCACATGTTAGTAATTTTCGACCAGTTAAAAATATTAGAACCCTTTTAAATATCCTTTTAAAAATTAAGAATGACAATTTATTTTTTAATATGATAGGAGAGGGGCCTGAATTAGATTTAGCGCAAGATTTCGTTAAACAAAATAACATAAACAATATAAAATTTCATGGAAACGCTGATGAAATCGAAGAAATATTATGCTCAACAGATATTTTTTTACTTCCATCAAAAAAAGAGAGTTTTGGATTGTCTGCACTAGAAGCAATGGCCTCAAAATGCGCACTAGTAACATCTAATTGTGGTGGTCTACCTGAATTAAATGTAGAAAATGAAACAGGTTTCCTAGTTGATGTAAATGATGAAGATAAATACGTTGAAAAAATAAATGATCTTATTTCTGATAAAAACAAATTGGAAAAGTTTAAATATGAATCTTTTAAAAGAGCACAGCTTTTCGATATTGAGTTAATTGTACCACTCTATTATGAAATCTATAAAAAGTTATTAAAATAACTTACTTAGGTCTATATATGCTTTTAGAATTTTTATAAATAACTTCTTTATCAAAAGTCATTTTCTTAGTTTCAAATTTTGAAAACATTTCCATTTGATCATCAAAGTGGGGAGAATCAGGATTTTCGCTGTTTCCATAGGACATTATTGATTCTATATGTGCTATTCCCTTAGAAAATTTTACAAGTTGGACATAGGATTCCCCGTGCACAATCTTCCTTTTTCCATCTTCGTATTTTGAAGAAGTCATAGCTGTGATAACATCAGGCATACCCCAAATGGGAATTTCTTTTTTTCCTCTAACTAATTTTTGATAATCTCCAAGTTTTACATTGGTATTATTGAAATATTTAATCATGTAATTTTTTACATCTTTTAAAATGAGAGCAATTAAATCCTTACTAAGTATTCTGTTTATGTAGGGTTTTCTGAGATAATTACCTAAATTATAGTAAAACATTGCAAATACCCCCGCACCCAATGAGTCGGAGTTAGTAGATCTGTCCCAATTTTGAATCTCCTGAATTAGTTCTGATATTTCCGGATATTCATCAGGATTCATTTCCATTATTTGATTTACATCAACAAAATTAAAATTAAAAGGTTTAGGAAATTTATAATCAAATTTGATTGATTTAAAATCAGAAAAATCAATCCTATCATAGGATTCAATTAACTCTAAGATTCTTGTACTTCGGTTGTTATCATATGTTGAGTAACCCATTTCCTTAGGAAAATCTTCACTATTCGGGTTTTCATTTTCTGCTGTTGATTTAAATGGTGTATTATTGGCATTGTATAAAAATCCAGATTTAGGATTTAGAACTTGAGGAAGATCTTTTGTGTGATGGTATTCAATCCAAAGAGTTTCTCTGGTATTACCCGGAACAACTCCGCTCCAATTGTACTTATCGTTCCGTATAGGAATTATTCCATTAGATATATAAAAGATATTATCGAATTTATCTGCATAACCAAAATTAAAGCCAGGAATCTCATTCATTTTTAAAATATCATAGAATTCTTCAAAATTTTTTGATTTATTCATTTTCCACCATTGCTCAAGAGCTCTAATTTTAAACAAACTTGGCGTACGAACCGAATAAACACCATTTTTATTTTTCAGTGTAGGACCGTAAATACTTCTGTAGTATTTCTTACTTACTTTTATTGGAATTCCAAAAATCTTTATAAAGGCCTTTCCTCTAAACTTCTCAAGTTTAAGAATTTCATCATCTACTATGTATTTCAACTTACTATTCTTTATCATTTGTAATTGAAAAATGTCAGTCTTATCTGGATAATTAACTGTATGTGTCCACCCCAAGTTTTGGTTTGTGCCTGTTAAAATACAGGGTGCTCCAGGAAATGTAGCTCCAATAATATTTGTTCCCTCTTCGCTGATTAGGTGTGCTTCATACCAAGATGTTGGCCCATCCAATGGTTGATGCGTATTTAATGCAAGAAAGGTTTCATTATTTTTCGTTTTTTTTGAGCTAAAAGCAAATAAATTGGAACCAAGTCCGTTATTGTTGCTCATGTCAATAACTCCTGCAGCATTATTGAATATTGATAAAACAGCTTTTTCACCCTCTGAAAAAATAAACAATTGCAATAAGGAATATTTAAGCATTTTCCTTGGGGTTATTGGGAAAAGTTTATTGACAAGCACTTGGGTAGGGTGATTCTTGGCAAAACTGTTCAATCCGTCTGCATAACCATGAATAACTTTTAAAAATTTTTTATCTAGTGTTTTATATAAACTGTCGATCGTGTCATCTGGTCTTATTAATTGAGATAGAAAATCAATAGGAGCTCCCCTAAGGCCAATATGTTTACTTAGCATTGAGTTTCCAGCTAAATATGCTTCTTGTATGGTTTTAAAATCATCCTCAGCATGAGCCCAAGCTAATCCATATGCTAATTCTGCATCAGTTTTTGAGAATATGTGTGGGACTCCAAAATTATCTCTAACTATTTCTATATTGTTTACACTTATGCTTTGTGATTTCAAAAAACTCAATTGAAAAACAAAAACAATAAAAATGATATTTCTATTCATAAGTAATATATAACAAAAAACCCGCCGTTAGGCGGGTTTAAAAATAAAACATTTAAATTTTATAGGAAATTAGTAACCATAGTTTTGAACAATATTAGGATTTGCATCCCTTTCAGATTTACTAATTGGATAAGACCATCTATAAGATCCAAAGACTGGTGGAACACCAGTTAAATTACAGTATAATTGTTTAACGCAGTCCACATTAGGTAAATCCATACCCATTCTAGCAAAATCGTCAAATCTTAAACCTTCACCATAAAATTCTTTTCTTCTTTCATTTAGAATATTATCCAGCGTTGCAACTGTGTACGGCGTAGCATTTCTAAGATTTGGAATATTGTTTAGGTAAGCTAAAGCACTAGCAGCATTTCCAGCTCTTAACTGTGTTTCAGCATAAATCAAATGCATTTCTTCAACTCTAATTAAAGTTATATTATCTGATCCATTTACTGAGGGATATTTTCCTACAATACTAGGAAGTCCCTGAGCTGTACCAATTAGCCCGTTTATCGTAAATCTCACATCTGAAGCTTCGAATATATCGTAAAGATCAGGTGCTGAGCCAACTGCATCACTAGTAATAATTCTAACATCTCCATAAGATGTACCTCGCAAAATATAGCCCATACCATTAATGCTAGCAGAGTCAGTACCGCTGTATGCAAGTTCAAAGAGAGAGTTAGGTGCATTATCAACAGTGTAAGTCCCAGCGAAAGTATTAGCCGTTGCAGGTGAAGCACTACCATTATCAATTACCCACTTAGCAGCAGCATCAGCAGTTGCGTAAAAACTACTGTCAACGCTTCCAAAGTATAACGCAGCTCTAGCAAGCAAAGCATAAGCCCCCTGAGTTGTCATGTAGCTTGATGATCCCTCAAAAGCAGTACTCATCATACTTATACCAGTTTGAAAATCTGAAATAATATCACCAACATTAGAAACTACAGTGTCTCTTGATGGCTGAAGATATGCTGGGTCCTTGTATGTTTTTACATAAGGGATACCAAGAGCATTTGCACCGCCTTGTCCATCAATAAAATGTTGGCCATACATTCTTAGTAAATCGTAGTGAAGCAGTGCTCTTAAAGCATATGCTTGACCTTGCGTGTGAGAAATTAACGCCTGACTACCACTCAAGGCGGCCGGATCAGCCCCGATTACAATATTTGTGATTGCTATAGCACGGTAGATAACTGCCCAAGGTCCATAACCATCTGGGTTGTGATCCATATTTGATTCTTGAAATCTTCCAGATGCCACAGTTGAATAGAGGTTGTCTGTTGTCACATCACCCATTATCAAAGTATTTCTACCATAATATGTGTAAGGTGTCATTCTATTGTATGCACTATTTAGTACACTTATTAAGTCAGAATCACTCTGAATACCAGACTCAAGATCCTTATCAAGGGCTAGAGTTGGTTCCAAATCTTCATCACCACAAGAGATGAAGAAGAAAATGGAAAATATTAAAGTTATTTTAAATAAATTTTTCATGTTTCCTTAAATTAAAATGTTAGGTTTAAACCAATCGCCCATGTTTTTGTGATTGGAGTATAAATATTATTAAATCCGTTACTTGGTGGAATCTCAGGATCAAATTCTACATCATCTTTAGTCCATGTCCATATGTTTGTACCCTTAACATATACGTTCATCGTATCAACACCAATTTCACTTATTAAATTACTAGGCATATTAAAATTAACAGTTAAATCTCTTAATCTAACCATATCACCATCGTATAAGTAGTGTGAGTTCCAGTAACTACCTGTTCCAAATGTACTATATGTGTATTGCATTCTTGGTACATCTGTTATATCACCAGGATTTTGCCATCTTTCCATTAACTTGGCAGCACCGGCGTAATTGACTAAAGATTGCATACCGGTATGATAATAATAGGTAGCCCAATAGTCATACATCTTGTGTCCACCTTGGAAAACAAAATTAGCGTCAACTGTTAAACCTTTATACTTCAACCTGGTTCCTACAGCACCAGTATAGTCTGGAAGCTTTTGTCCACCCATTGTTGGGTTTGCTGCAGTCCATGACTCGACTCTTGCATCACTTACAGGTCCATCATCTGCATCTCCACCTTCAATGAAATAAGCAAGACCAGTAGCTGGGTCAACGCCACCCCACTGTCTTAGATTCCAAGTATCGATTGGTCTACCAACACGATTTGCGTAAAAGAATGAATCTAAATTAATATTCTCACCATCAGCTGTTTGGGCTAATCTCAAAATTTCATTTTCTACAGAAGCATAGTTTCCATAAATGTCCCACGAGAAATCACCTGCTTTTAAAACAGTGGCATCTATATCAAACTCAACACCTTTATTCATAACATCACCAACATTTTGTGTTTGAGATGAGTGCCCTGTAGTTAATGAGAGTGGAACGCTTTGTAATAAGTCATTAGTTTTTCTTTCATAGTACCCAACTGAACCAGCGATTCTGTTATTAAATAAAGAAAAGTCAACAAAGACATCTAGCTTTTCAGCTTTCTCCCAGGAAATAACAGCATTTCCATAACTACTTGGGAAAACCGCACCTTGATCATTATAATCTGCGCTGTATCCAAATAGAGACTGGTATGAATTTAAACTTATGTTACTATCACCAGTTTCACCGTAGGAAACCCTTAACTTAAGATTTGATACAACAGAATTGTCTGCTAAAAAGTTTTCAGACGAAATATTCCAAGCAGCACCAACTGAGTAAAAATTACCAAATCTGTATCCTGAAGCAAATCTTGATGATCCATCATTTCTCCATGTAACATTGGCAATGTATTTGTCCTTGTAAGAGTAGTTTGCTGCTGCAGTGTACGATAATTGTTTCCAGTCAGAAAAACCACCAACAGCAACTTGATTTGATGTAAAACTACTTACATAATACAAACCTTCAGATGCTGGGTTCTCGCCATCCGCAGCTACATTAGTAGATTTATTTTTTTGGAAAGATTGTTGAAGTACTGCGCTAACGAAATGTTCGTTGTCACCAAAAGATTGGTTGTATTCAACAGAATTAATAGTCGACCATGTAAATCTTCTATTAACAGATTGTCTGGAGGTACCATTTTCACCAACACCGTCACCTTCAATTCCATTTTCGTAACTGTGGGCAGCAGCAACATTGTAGTCAATAGCGTAGATGGACTTCAACTTTAAGCCTTCTGCTAAATCGAACGAAAGTGAATTGTTTGATATCGCTCTAGTGTTATCAACTTGATAAAAATTCTTTTCAATCAAATATGGCGTGTGGTGTGCACGTGCTGGATGAGGAACAAGATACTCTCCATCTGGACCGTAAGGGTTATATCTTTCTGACATAAATAATCTTGTAAAATCAGGGTTACCAAATGAGGCACTACCTTCTAATAGTGTATTGGATACAGCATTAGAAACATTATTTTGAGTAGAAAGAGTTAATTTACCAGATTTTCTTTGATAAGATATAGCTCCTGATACCTGCTCGTAATCTCTACCGTAAGTGATGGCTTCAGCACCAGTGTAACCTAATGATAATCTGAAATTTTGTTCGGCATCACCACCCGTAGCGGAAATATTGTATTTCTGAACTGGGGCATCTTGATTGTAAATGAGGCTATCCCAATCTCCACTTACTCTTCCATTGTCAACAAATGCTCCATACCCAGGAAGCGCGGCAGTAACCCAATTTAAAGCAGCCTCGTCGGTTAATGTTACACCAAATCCATAAAGAGCGTAGTTTTTTCTCATTTCTGTTGCCAATTCTACGTATTGATTTCCATTTAACATTTGTATGCCCTCAACTGCTCTATTTTGGAAACCATATTGTGAACTTACACTATATGATACTTTTCCAGCAGATCCTTTTTTTGTTGTGATTACAATCACACCATTAGATCCTCTGTTACCATAAGCAGCAGTAGATGAAGCATCTTTCAAAACAGTTATCGAAGCTATGTCGTCAGGATTAATCATTGACAAAATTCCAAGACCCGCCGTAGCACCACCATATGGGTCACCGACGTAAGTACCATTTGTAATAGGTACTCCATCAATTACAAAAAGTGGAGAGTTATTTCCGGTTAATGACCCTTCACCACGTATCCTAATTTGTGATGAGGTTCCAGGTGTTCCTGAAAGCGATGCTATTCTTAATCCAGCAACTCTTCCAGCTAATGCCTGGTCCGCAGAGGTAAAAGGAATTGTTTCAATCAATTCACCACCAACAGTTGTTGTTGTGGCAACAGATCTTTGTCGCTCTTGTGCAGTAATTCCTGTTACAACTACTTCTTCCAAAGCAGTACTTGAGTTAAGGGATACGTTAACAACAGCACTATCACCTACAGTGATCGATACGCTATCGTATCCAACATAACTGAAAATAAGGACATCACCTTCAGATGCGTTGATTGAGTAATTTCCGTCGAAATCAGATGTTACTCCAATTGAAGTTCCCTCAACTACAACAGTAGCACCTGGTAATGGCAAACCATCTGAATCAGAAACAACTCCTGAAATAGAATTTTGCGAAAAACCAAGGTAACCTACAGTTAAAACAAGTAGGGAAAAAAGGTTTATTAATTTTTTCATTATTATTTAATTATCGTTGAAGTAGTAAATATGTTAAAATTTTGTTAACAAAACAAGTTTTTTTACTTAAAAAGAGGCTACAGGAATTTTTTGAGAATTTTTAGTTTTTTTTAAAAAAAAACAATGTAATCGTTAAAATTATGCACTAATAATTCAATAAATGTTATTATTTGAAATTTTACAGATACAATTAATAAAAAAATTACTAAATTATATGTCATGAAAACCGGATATTTTAAGCAAATTGATAATAACTTAACAATGGGTTATGTTTCAATTTCTTTGTATCCCTCAAAAAAAAAAATGTTTTGTACGAATTTAAATCACTTGCCCCCAATTGGAAATTATTAGAAATGCATAAGTCGAAACAACTTTCAGATTATGATTTTGAAAAAGAATATTTATTACAGCTGAATAGTTTGGATGCAAATGCTATATTTGAACAAATAAATTTTTTGACAGGTGATTACGAACCTATATTGATGACACATGGAAATAAGACTTCATTTTGTTACAGACACATACTTGCAAATTGGTTTGAAGAAAAACTCGAAGTTGAAATTGAGGAATTTAAAACAGGTAAAGTCACTCGGTTTAAAGGATACATGAAAAAAATAACACAAAAAAGTCTCTTTGAAAATGAATAATAAATTTTTTTTAATATTTCTTTTTTTTATTGCTTGCAGCGATGAAAATAATAGTGAAACGGTAAATGACGATCCCCCTAGAGAATTAAGAGCGGAGGTTATTGTCGAAAATAAAGTTTTTAAAGTTTCCTACAACGAATTTAAAGAACAAGCGAACTGGCTTGAGTATGAGGTTAGACAAATCACGAAAGTTTGTGATCGTGCTGGAATGAACTGGTACACCGAGGCAAATGTGTACACATCAGATGAAGCAGATTACAGAAATAATGAGTGGGACAGGGCTCATTTAGCACCAGCCGGAGCATTTACAGATTCATGCGAAAATTTGTACCAAACATTTTCTTTTTTAAATTGTACTTTACAACTTGACGTATTAAATCAAGGTGAGTGGGCTCAGTTAGAATCGCAAGTTCGATCATGGGCAAATCAGTACGGTACTCTTGATGTAAGAATTGAGCTTGCTTTCTCTGATAATAGTTTGGTTCTTGATACAGGTGCGACTGTACCTGATGGTTATTATAAATTTATAACATTCCCTGACAATTCCGAAAGATGCTTTTATTTTGAAAATCTACCAACAAATATGAACTGGGATCAATATGAAATTACTTGTAATTAAGTTTTTTCAATATTGATTTTCTTCCGATTTTTTTCATAATTATATCATTCTTTATATTCCACGCTCTAGCAGGAGAAAAATTTCTTCCATATAATATTATTTGAATGTGTAATTTATTCCAAAGTATTTTAGGGAATAATCTTTTTGCGTCTTGTTCAGTTCTTTTTACGCTTTTTCCGTTCGAAAATCCCCACCTATACATTAGTCTATGGATATGAGTATCAACAGGAAATGCAGGAGTTCCAAAAGCTTGGGAAACTACTACGCTGGCTGTTTTATGTCCAACAGAGGGTAATTTTTCAAGCTCATTAATGTCATTTGGTACTTTACCACTAAATTTTTCTATTAAAATTTTTGATAACCCATAAATACCTTTTGACTTCATTGGAGATAATCCTACTGGTTTGATTATTCTTCTTATCTCATCAACAGAGAGTTGAACCATATCATAGGGGTTATCAGCCTTATCAAAAAGCTTTGGTGTTATTTTATTTACACCTTTGTCTGTGCTTTGCGCAGAAAGTAGTACTGCAATTAATAACGTATAAGGATCTTTGTGATCAAGCGGTATATTAATTTTAGGATATAAATCCTCTAAAGTTTTTATTACAAATTTTACTTTTTCTTTTTTTGTCATTTTAGTAAATTTATTGATAAAATTTAAAACAATGAATACATTAAAAGTGGGTGATAAAATTCCAA
>MDTB01185873.1_pt1 | contig 10073 bp, 7 predicted proteins | sample 811161 | NCBI WGS metagenome assembly MDTB01 (sample SAMN05326650, study PRJNA326480) | marine metagenome | isolation source: seawater | place: Mediterranean Sea | collected 2009
GAATATTCAATGAAAGATGGTTACACATCAACATTATCGATAGCCCCCGAGGGCAAGTTCCCTGTTCGACGAGGAGAGGTCACTGACACAGCCAAATACATAAAGGCGTGGTCAAAATTACCTGTCGGTGTTGATCGAAAGGCGCCTCTTTCGGACGTTTATGACTCGAGAACTATACGCCGTATTGTTGAGGGCCTAGAGACCGCTAACCGTTGGGGCGTCAAAGAGGGTCAATTAACCCTGGCCTCCAAGATGATCAACTCTCAGGTGATCAACCGAGTAGTTCGCGGATATATAGACGATGAAATCAGTGCTGATGACGCTGTTGCCAGACTTAACAGTGAGTTGAAGGCAATCGAATAGTCTCGCCCCAGGCAATCATCTAAGGATGATTGCCTTAGGCCGCTTACAGACGAAAATTAGAAAACGGCGAAAGAATGGGTTCGGTGGATAAGCGTCAAGGAGCGTTAGCGCGCAGGGAAAAGAGGCTCGCCTACCTCCTTCTTTTGCCGACATTCCTACTCGTTTTCTCGATCGTATTATTCCCCTTGATCGCTAACTTTTGGATCTCAGTAAAACCAGTAACACTCTCGGATCTCAGGCCGCCCACTCTTATCGTCAAAGAAAAGCTTCGCGGGAAGCTGGTCAATGTCGGTGATGACGCAAAGATTGAGTATCGTTTCCGCAACTCATCGATCAAATATCCACTCTCTTCGGCTTCCTTTTCTGATTCTTTGCCTCTTGGCATAGAGGTCACGGGTTTAGACCCCGCTTGTTCACTCACGGATGATGGGATAACGCTTCGATGCTACCTAGGCGATCTGGAACCAAAGGCCCGAGGTAAGATAAGAATCGAAGTCGCCTCAGCAGATAACTTTTTTGGTTCGAAAGAGATATTTCGAGCAAGCGAGCCTCAACTAGAATTTACTTCCTCTAACGTCCTGACATCTTTCGATTTCACCTTTGCCAATTTTAGCAAGATCTTTTCGGCCGCAGAGTTTTGGGATGTGCTAAAAGTGTCCATTTACTACACCGTTTTTGGCACTGCTGGGGCGTTAATCGTTGGTTTGTTCGCTGCGCAGATCATGAAAAGATCGTTCCCGGGGCGATCTTTAGTGAGAGGTCTGCTGTTATTCCCATACGTGGCACCGGTGATTGCCGTAGCGTTTAGCTGGGTAGTTCTCTTCGACCCATTTTCAGGCATCGTAAATGCGATGTTGGTCAAAACAAATATTACAGATAGTCCGATAAATTTTTTTGGTCAGAGGAGTATCGTTGTCGATTTTTTTGGATTTAGTTTCAGTTTGCCGCTCGCTCTGACCATGGTCATCATTTTCGAGATATGGCGTTATTTCCCGTTAGCTTTTTTATTCATCCTCGCACGCATGCAGTCTATCCCGTCAGACATATACGAGGCCGCTGAGATGGACGGTGCCACACCTCTACAGCAGTTCTGGTCTCTTTCCATGCCCCTTATTGCTGGTATTCTGGCCATACTTTTTCTGCTTCGCTTTATTTGGACGTTCAACAAGTTTGACGATATTTTTCTTCTGACGGGTGGTAACGCCGGAACCCGAACCCTGACGGTCAGTGTCTACGAACAGGCTTTTGCAATTTCAAACCTTGGCGCTGGTGCTGCCGTGGCAGTGGTCATCTTCGTCCTTTTACTCATCTTCGCGATCATCTTCATTCGGTTCGCACCAAAGGACACCACCCAATGAGAATCTGGATGCACGGTATCTTCGGTGCGATCCTAGCGGGAAGCATTTGGACCTGCTTTTGGCAAATAATCGTGACCACGATACTCGTGATATCAACTGGGGCGGCGATCTCAATACAGACGGGACCATCCATCTTGGCGGGTGCCACAGTGGGTCTGATTGCGATCCTTCTACGCGCCAAAAGGTGCGTGTCGCATCATTTCATAGGATGCACAACAATGGCTGCATTTCTTTGGGCCTTTTCATTAGCGACTCCATTTGATCCGGCTGGATTACTACCAGACTGGCAGGGCTGGTTCTCGCTCTTAGTCGTCGCGGTATTGTCTTGGTTCTGCTTGACGTCGGTCTTAAAAAATATCTCGCCAACGATGCAAAATAGATATGTTTCTGAGCAATTTTATCTCAGACTTTTCTGGGGGCTTGGTTTAGTCATCTTCATTTTAATTGTAATAGCCCCGTTCTATGTGATGGTAATGACGAGCCTGAAGAGTCAACAGAGTTTGCTGGCCAATCCGCTCGACCTGTCAATCAATATGGATGTCGGCGTTTCGGTTCTGTTTCGTTCATATATCGAATTATTCACAGAGTACAATTTCGGCTTATTGTTAATGAACTCGTCCTTGGTGTCGGTATCAACCGTTCTGATAACCCTCTTATTCTCAATCCCCGGTGCCTACGCTGTAGCTAAGCTTCAGTTTCCGGGTCGGAATTTAGTTTCCGGTTCCGTTCTATTGATCTATTTGATTCCTGCAATAATTCTGGTGATTCCACTTTATGCAGTTTTTAGTCAACTGGGCTTGAGGAATTCACTAATCGGGTTGTGTATGGTCTACCCGGCAACCACCATTCCAGTTGCGCTCTATATGTTCCGAGGATATTTTGCAGGACTCCCATCCGAGCTGGACGATGCAGGTTTAATGGATGGACTGACACGATGGCAAATTATTTTAAAAATCGCTGTGCCATTGTCAAAGCCGGCGATCGCTTCGGTTGCCCTCTATGTATTTATGATTGCCTGGAACGAGTTTCTTTTTGCTTTTATGTTTTTAGACGACATTAAACTTTTTACATTGTCCAGAGGAATCGTCTCGCTGAACTCATCTGAGGTCCCTCGGGAACACTTGATGGCTGGGGCTGTCATAGCGACTATTCCAGTTTTACTTCTTTTCCTTTGGTTTGAAAAATTTCTTGTGTCTGGGCTGACTTCAGGCAGTGTGAAAGGATAGAAAGTGTTAACACTGTTTAGAACATTTCCCACAATTGACGGAATATCCATATTCGTGACGGGAACTCATCAGATCGGTTCCGCATCTATAAACCAGTCGAGGATCCTACAATTTGGTGTTAAGTACAGCCAAAAATATCTCTTGAATGATTCAGGAGCAAAAAATTTAAGATACATAGAGACGTTCCGTCTTACGAATTAGAATTTAAGATTGACAGTGTCAGAGGGGATAACTGTATGACAAGATCTTTTGACGCAAACGATGGCCGAACTTTTTATTCAATTAATTTCGCTTGGCCTCGAGCAATTTATCTATCTTGCAATCCCACCGCAGTAAGGGTGACAAACGAGCGAGGAAACTAGCAATAAGATGGCTTCAATCCAGCTTAAAGATATTCAGAAATCGTTCGGTGACCTACAGGTGGTTAACGGCATCGACTTCGACATAAGGGAAGGCGAACTCATAGTATTAGTTGGTCCGTCAGGATGCGGTAAATCCACGCTCCTAAGAATTTTAGCTGGCCTCGAGGATGCTGACTCTGGTTCGGTTTTTATAGATGGCGCAGATGTGACGGACCGGTTGCCGTCCGAACGTGGCCTTTCAATGGTGTTCCAATCATACGCACTATATCCGCATATGACTGTGAGTGAAAATATAGGATTTGCATTAAAAACGGCCGGCATGGCCCAGCATGTGATTTTTAATCGCGTCCAGCAAGTGGCCAAGATTTTACAATTAGAACCAGAATTGGACCGACTGCCAAAACAATTGTCAGGAGGACAGCGACAGCGGGTGGCAATAGGCAGAGCTATAGTTCGTGAGCCAAATGGTTTTTTGTTTGATGAGCCGCTTTCTAACTTGGACGCGGCATTACGCGCCAACATGCGTTTGGAAATATCGCGACTGCAGAAACAGTTGGGCGTCACGACCGTTTACGTTACCCATGACCAAGTTGAAGCAATGACTTTGGCTGATCGAATCGTAGTACTGAAGGAGGGCAGCATAATGCAAGCGGGTAGCCCGCGCGAATTATATACAGCCCCTCAAAATAAGTTCGTTGCTGAATTCATTGGTAGTCCAAAAATGAATATCGTCCGTTGCCAGGTGAACAATACATCCGTGTCGCTATCAGGGCCTGGGACAATACTGAAAAATTTGTTGACAGAAAAAGCTGGAGCACTATGGCTCGGTGTAAGACCAGAACATATTCAAGTGTGTGATACAGCCAGTGCCTCAATATGCGGCACAGTCGCAGTCGTCGAGTACTTGGGTTCAGAACAGTTCGCATATGTCGATTGTGGTCTCGATGAAATGATCACGGTGCGCGCCGATCCAAGCAGTGAAATAATTCTTGGCGCGGAGGTAGGGATCAGCCTGAACCCAAATCAAATACATTTTTTTGATCAGAACGAAAGGCGAATTTAGTTTGCCAACTTTAACCTAGCCGGGATCTCTTCCTCTCCGACATCTCGCTACAGCTTTTCTTGTTTTTGAGGCACCTTTAACTATTTTTTCAGCAGACAGCTGTAGCGATTTAAGGATAATCAGTGTGCCGTCCTGTCCTATAAGGTGAGATCTATTGATAAATTAATCATCGCTATTGAGTCCCAAAAAAGATGCGCGGTCTGCTAGCATCTTTGCGGATCTCGTCCCGAGGAGAAAGGCTATGGTTCCGATTTGGGTGCCCACAGCAGATAGGGTGGCAAACGCGGCGGTCACTGATTTAATGGCTCACTTCAATGCGAAGCTCGGCCGCTCCATCCACGATTATGCTGGACTGCACAAATTCAGTGTGCATGAGCCCGAAGAATTCTGGGATGGCATCTGGGAACATGCGAGACTCATTGGCATAAGAAAAGGGCCGACACTGGTCAATCGCACAGAAATGCCCGGGGCACAGTTTTATCCCGAATCCCTTATTAATTTTGCTGAAAATTGTTTGGCTCATGATGCTCCAGACGAGGAGACCGCGATAATCTCATACATCGAGACCGGAGCTCGCGCGGAGCTAACGTGGAAAGAACTCAGGCAACGGGTTGCAAATTTCAGGTATACGTTGATTGAGTTAGGCGTACAATCTGAGGATGTGGTGGCCGGGTTCGTCAGTAACGGATCGGAGGCGATCGTAGCATCGTTGGCAACGCTGTCCCTCGGAGCCATATGGACCAGTTGCTCTCCTGACTTCGGAGTCCAAGGTGTACTTGACCGTTTCGGCCAAACAAATCCAAGGATATTAGTCGCCGCCCATAGCGCCCGGTACAACAACAAATCGATCGATTTAACCGATCGCGTTAATGGTCTCCTCTCAGAACTTCCATCGATCACCGCGAGTATAGTTTTCCCCGGCGCTTGCCCAGATGAATTCTCGGGCTTGATTTATCGTCCAGGCTGCCGCGTCGTTGATTTCAATACGGCAATAACCGGCAACCATCGTTTGGAGTTCGCGGCTACACCTTTCAACCACCCGGGTTTTATCCTTTACAGTTCAGGAACAACCGGCGTACCCAAGTGCATCGTTCACAGCCAAGGCGGGGCTCTCATTCAACTTGTCAAAGAGCATCGATACCACGTCGATATCAAGGCTTTTGAACGGGTTTTCTATTACACCACCTGTGGCTGGATGATGTGGAACTGGTTGGTAGCCTCTCTGGCGTCAAAAGCTTGTGTAGTTACCTTTGATGGTTCTCCTTTTGTGAGAGGAGCCAAGACTCTTTGGACACTATGTGATCAGGATGATTGGCATATCTTTGGTACCAGCGCCAAATACATAGCTGCGATTGATAAACATGGTTATGAACCGCGTGAGAAGCACCAGCTGAGATCTCTGAAAGCGATCTTGTCGACCGGCTCGCCATTAGCGCACGAATCCTTCGATTATGTGTACCAAGATATTAAACAAGACGTGCTGTTAGGATCCATATCGGGCGGTACGGACATTGTTTCTTGCTTTTGTCTCTCGTGCCCGACTCTTCCTGTTTACCGAGGTGAATTGCAGTGCGCGGGGCTGGGGCTCGCGGTCGATGTGGTGGATAACGCGGGTCAGTCTGTCATCGGTGAGAAGGGTGAGTTGGTTTGTCGACAGCCGTTCCCCGTGATGCCGGTTCGGTTCTTTGGTGATGCCGATGGCAGCAAGTATCGCTCCGCCTACTTTGAGGGATTCACCGGTATATGGACACACGGTGATTTCGCCGAGCGGACCCAGTGTGGTGGTTTCATCATCCACGGCCGTGCTGATGCTACTCTTAACCCAGGCGGGGTCAGGATTGGTACTGCTGAAATATATCGACAGGTGGAATCTGTCCCTGCCGTGCTAGAGTCACTTGCAATAGGTCAAACTGTCGGTGACGATGTCCGGATTGTGTTGTTTGTGGTATTGCGGGAGGAGGTAACACTTGGTGACGATCTTCGAAAAACGATCAAAAGTCAGATCCGCAAAAATACGACACCACGCCATGTTCCCGAGATTATTGCGCAGGTCCCTGACCTCCCTCGGACCGTAAGTGGTAAGATCGTTGAATTGGCCGTGCGCAATGTGGTACACGGCGACAGTGTGAAAAATATTGAGGCGCTTGCGAATCCAGATGCATTGGACTACTTCAAAAATCACCCGGACGTTTTTATTTAGTGTTCTAGCCACTCTCATCTCTCTGGTACTTGCGACGCCGGGGATGACTAACCCCGCCGATGTTCGAGTATTGGTAGATGTTTCTGGTTCTATGAAGAAAGCCGATCCCAAAGCTGTTCGTGGACCCGCGACCGCACTTCTGGCAGCACTGCTCCCCGACCGTTCAAAGGGCGGTATTTGGCTTTTCGGGTCTGATGTGAGAGAACTCGTTCCCTATGGACCGGTCGACGCCCGCTGGGATGCATTAGGAAAACCGATTGAGGCTTCCATTGGCTCAACAGATCGGTTTACGCATATGGAAAGTGCTGTCAAAACTGGTATACGCGCTGGTGGACAGCAAGTTAGTGGTGTCTGTCATGTGATCCTAATAACTGATGGAATTGTCGACGTCAGGGGCGGCAAAGATGCGTCGAGCACATCGCGCGATAGGATTATTAAATCTTTGTTACCAGAGGCGTCTGAACGAAATTGTCGGATCCACACAATCGCACTTTCTGATCAAGCAGACTTACCGCTGCTTCGTCAAATGGCACTAGAGACCGACGGTCTATTCACTCTCCTTGATCGGCCTGGTGACCTCATCCCGGTGATGCTTGATTCCTTAGAGTTGGCACTACGGTCTCAACAACTTCCAATCCGCGACCAGCAGATCAATATTGACCCCGATATCCGACAGCTGCGTCTTATCCGACTGGATAGCGAATCAGACATAGAGCTGAAGACTGACTCAAAAGTCGTTAATTCAACCAGCGAAAATGCGGGCATCACCTATTATAGGGGTACGGGGTATCAGACGTTAATCTGGTCAAATCCTATACCTGGTCGTTACACGTTAACATCTGACCTCGGGCCAACAGATCGAATCTTAATAGATTCTGATGTCCGTCTAGAGCTCACTGAACTACCTCCCACAATCAGCTCCGATCAAACACTCGGATTGAGTGCCTCAGTAAGAAATAAGAGTGGTCAGATCACTGCTCTTGATCGCGAGTTTCGAGTCGCCTTTGGTAATCGTGTCGACCCAGTCCGTTCGAGAGGAAACGAACTATCCATGCAAATTGATAGCCCAACAATAGGCCGTTCAATCCTGACAGTGCAGAGCTTTGATAAAAAACACGAACGCCAAATACAGCGCGCCTTCGAGGTATTGAAGACACAACCCGCGCTCGAAATTGCTACAGACTCATCAAAAGGGGTGGGTCAGGTCGCATCAAGCGTCAAACCGAAGTCTCAGGACGCTAAAACTCTAGTAAAAGCGTTTGAAGGACAGACTCTACTACCAGAGATCGTAAAAGAACAATTACCCGAAGGGATACGTAAGTGGCCATTGTGGCAGCTCGCTGTGAGCGCTCTGGCCGCTATTGGGGTTATCGCGCTTGTCGTCGGTTTAGTTCTTCGTCCAAAACATCATTTGCCGGAATAATTCATGCGCTATCTGCCCCGCAGCCCGAGCACACAAGACTTTTCCTTGCTGGTGGCGGTTATATCCGTCCAACGCAAGAAACAACCAAACTTGCCTAATCCGCTCGCTCCATTTTTTGATCGAGGACTCAACAGGAATAGTCACCTCATAGCACGATGAACCGTAATCCGACACAGCATCGAAAGCATGTTAATTAACTTCATTGGCGACATTCATGGATACGCAAACGAGCTCAAAACACTGCTTGCCAAATTGGGCTACCGAAAATCGCTGCGCCGTGGCTGGTCGACTGGTGACGGTACCATCGTATTTCTGGGTGATCTGATCGACCGTGGCCCCCACCAAAAACAGACTGTTGATATTGTTAGGGAGCTCTGCGAGCTTGGACACGCAACTTGCCTAACTGGCAACCACGAGTTTAATGCGGTGGGATTCGTGACAAAGCGCACTGACGAGCCCGGTAAATTTGTTCGTAGTCATACTGACAACCACATCCAACAACACCAAGCGTTCTTAGAGGCGTTCGCGAATGATGCTCATGGCTACCGAGAGACCCTTGATTGGTTCCAGACATTGCCGATTTGGTTCGACAATTCAAACGCTCGGGCCGTTCACGCGTGTTGGAACACCGTTGCACAAAATGATCTTGCGTCTCTTCTAAACGATGATCATAGCCCGCGTGGCCGATCTTTTTACGAGCAAACAGGGATATATGGATCCAGGGCGTGGGAGGCACGTGAGACCCTATTAAATGGGCTCGAGGTCAAACTTCCAAATGATGTGTTCTTCAGCGACTACTACGGTGTAAAACGTTATCGGATCCGACTGAATTGGTGGCAATCTCAGCAAACAACCTTTCAAGAAGCCGCCGTCATTGACGACAGCCAACGGTCCACTATTCCTGACCTTCCCCTGCCAGAAAAGTCACCAACCTACGACGGCCCTCTCTGCTTCTTTGGTCACTACTGGATGAGAGGTACGCCACGAATATCCCACCCGCACGCAATTTGTCTCGATTACAGCGTTGCGCTGCACGACGGCGTCTTGTGCGCTTACCAGTTCAAAGGTGAAACAAAGGCTCGCCAGGATCACCTAATTTGGGTTAATAAGTCGGTAACGGCCGTTTGATCAATGTTCCCTCTGACTCAAAGGGCTAATCGATTACCTTGAGCGTCTTAACTGACATCTTTCCATTACGACCTTCAGCCAAATCAAATTCGACACGTTGGTTATCTTCCAAACGTTCTATGCCATTTTCTTTTACGGCCGTGATATGGACAAAAGCATCGTCGCCACCTTCATCAGGGACAATGAATCCGAAACCCTTGGTCTCGTTAAACCACTTTACTTTACCAGTTTGCATGCGTTTTCCTTCGCAACTGCCCGGAGGCCCGACGCTCCGCGCGTTTCACTAAAAATGCCAGTCAGTGTTGCGGTTAGGCGGACACATGCTAAGCATTCGAGCATATAAAGCCTCGCAGGTTCTCGCGTAAAGTCAATGATGAATCGAAGATTATCTGATCGAGATGCTCAAATGTTTAGATCCACCGCCTGACGGTTGGCCTATATTGCAGGTAGAGATCTCCAAATTTTTCAGCTAATACACGTTCTTCTGGCACTATCTGAAAGCGAGTGAGATACCACAATACACCCAGCAATCCAAACGGACTAAACGGGGTTGGTTGCAAAAGATAGTAGGCAGTAGGTAGGGCATTAGACCAAGATACATAGGGTTTCGCGTAAACCGGTATACACCACTAGTTACCAACACTTCGGACTCATGAGGGTTCCAAGGATGAATAGTGGTCCCGCGGTGAATAAAGGCCAACATACCACCGATCCCGAGTATGCCCGACAAGATACCAAGAGCTGAGATCAAAGCCCAAGGCGGCTCAAACAGTGCCGCGCTATATGCAGTTAATCCTAAGTTTGGAATCCCAGCCAAGATGACAATGATTGGGGGCGGTATTTTACACTCAAGCCAAAACATAAAGGGATCATCTCTATTCTTTCCGACTTGGTCGGGACGGCAGGATTTGAACCTGCGACCCCTTGCACCCCATGCAAGTGCGCTACCA